>Ga0364867_10506_pt1 | contig 20314 bp, 16 predicted proteins | sample ExccelAu500001D4_3_FD_206915 | JGI IMG/M metagenome (GOLD analysis project Ga0364867, IMG submission 206915) | Enriched cells from Trout Bog Lake Hypolimnion, Wisconsin, USA - BchlTB.Aug13.5000.01.D4 | ecosystem: Environmental > Aquatic > Freshwater > Lake > Hypolimnion/Profundal zone | place...
CTGTATTAAAATAAAAGACAAATACAGGTTTAAAAAAATTAATGTTGTACCAATTAAGTACTGGGACGAAATATGGCTACGGGACAGTATTGGAATAAATGGTAAAGATGAAGTTATAAAGCCTTATTATTTTCCAAAGTATTGTTGCAATGAATCTTATCCTAAATACTACGATAAAATAAATAAGTTAACCAGAATATTAATAAAAGAGTGTTTGCAGAAAAAAATTGTGCATATACCACTTACATTAGATGGTGGCAATTTTGTAAATAATAATGATGTAGCATTCATTACTGATAAAATATTAGATGATAATGCTGAGTTATCTAAAACAGAAATTATCAAGATATTAAATGATTTCACTGGATTAAGGCCAGAAATAATAACACGAAGTAAATCTGATATAATTGGCCATACAGATGGATTTATGACATTTGTTTCAAATGACAAGGTATTACTATCCAATTATCCATCATTGCCATTTTTAAAGGAGGATATTGATTTTGTATTTGATATGAGAAAAAGGCTGCAAGATGAAAGATTAGAAGTAATTGAATTCTATGATAGGCCAATTGATGAAGTAGTTCAATGTGAATGTTACCGGAAAACAAAAAAGGCATGTTTTTATTCTGCAAGGGGTAATTATATCAACTTATTAAGAATTGGAAATACTGTTATTTTACCTGAATATACTTTACCTACTCAAAAGGAAACTAAGTATTATAATTCTGTAAATCATGAAATATTAGCCAATCTAGGGTTTAATGTAAAGGCAATTAATTGTGATCAACTATCCAAATTAGGTGGTTCATTACATTGTTTAAGTTATACTTTTTAAAGATTTCGTGAGAAGAATTCCTAAATTTTTATAGATAAGTGTCTATAAATCAAGTATATAAAATTTAATAATTGTACAATAAATCAATTTTAGTGACTTATGATTACCTCTATAAGGCATATTAAACTCAAAAGACAACTATTTGGACAACTATATGGTGCAAAAAGAAAAAGCGCCGATTTTACCGGCACTTTTCGCTAAAGGGGTGGGCCCACCTGGGCTTGAACCAGGGACCCCCTGATTATGAGTCAGGTGCTCTAACCAGCTGAGCTATAGGCCCTGAATCAATGGTTTTTGATTCGGGAGCGCAAAAATAGGGAAATATGGCTAAATTCTAAAGCTGAAACTTTCAATTGAAGTTTCTTTAATAAGGCAAAATAAATTTAAGTATAGAAAAGGGTTCTCTTGTATGTGTTATAATTAATCTTTAACAGGATATTCATTTAAGATTTATCCAGGTTTTATATCCTTTTTTTAAAAGAAATAGCCAGGTTTATTCTTTTTGCTAATTTTTAACCCTTTTGGTGCAGCCATTTCTACTATTTTTGTCACTCGCAAAAAGAAAAGGAATACTTATTCCCAAATAAAACAAATGAAAAAAACATTATTTCTACTGCTTATTCTTGCTTCTTTCATATCGGCAGAGGCTCAGGTTGGTAATCTTTTCTCTAAAAAGAAAAAAACAGATTCAACAGCAACTGTTGCAAAAAAGCAACCACAACCACAGCCGCAGGTTAAACCTGCTATAGTAAAAGAGACTAAAACAAAGAAAGACTGGTCTAAAATTGATTTAAGCAAGCGACCTGCAGATCATGTTATGATTCAATTTGGTTCTGACACCTGGACTGGGCGGCCGGATACTATTAATACTATCGGTTTTAGCAGGCATTTTAATTTTTACGGAATGATGGATAAGCCTTTTAAAACAGACAAGCGCTATAGTTATGCTTATGGTGCAGGTTTTTCTACCAGTAATATGTACTTTGGAAGTACTTCTTATGTAAACCTTCAAGCACCTCCGGGTGGAACCCTTCCTTTTGTTAATAGTGGAACAAATCATTTCCAGAAACATAAGCTTACTACCGTATACTTTGAAGTGCCTTTAGAAATCAGGTATTACAGTAATCCTGAAAACCCTCAGAAATCCTGGAAATTTGCTGTAGGTACCAAACTGGGTGTTTTATGGAAAGCCTATACAAAATCAAAGAATTATGAAACCAATACTAACCAAAGTATTTATGGTACTTCTTATATTCAAAAAGAACAAAACCGTGGTTATATAAATTCATTTGACAGCAGGTTAACTGCACGTGTAGGGTATAGTAATTTTAGTTTACATGGCGAATTTCAATTAACCAGCGTAGTAAAACCGGCATACGGACCAGTGATGCATACTGTGTCTATTGGTTTAACAATCAGTGGTTTATAATCATATCTGATTTATATCTTAAAGCCTTATTCAAGACATTGAATAAGGCTTTTTAAATGGATGGCAACCTGAAAACATACCTTTGTAAAAATTTATTCTTTTGATAGAGAAACAGTACAAGATAAAAAGTGAAGAAAAAGCAGTGCTTGTAGGCATTATTCAGAAAGAGCAAACTGAAGAACAGGTGACAGAATACCTGGATGAATTGTCTTTCCTGGCAGAAACAGCAGGTGCAACTGCCGTTAAACGATTTACTCAAAGGTTGCCTCATCCTGACAGTAAAACCTTTGTAGGAAAAGGTAAACTGGAAGAAATGAAGAATTATATCGCTTCCAAGGGAATTGACCTGGCGATTTTTGATGATGAATTGACAGGATCGCAAATAAGCAATATAGAAAAGGCTTTAGGGGTGAAGACAATTGACAGGAGTGACCTTATTCTGGATATTTTTGCCCGTAGGGCAAGAACTGCACAATCCAAAGTGCAGGTAGAACTGGCACAGTACCAGTATTTATTACCCCGTTTAAAAGGAATGTGGCAACATCTGGAACGCCAGGGTGGTGGTATCGGAACCAGAGGCCCCGGGGAAACTGAAATAGAAACGGATAGGCGTATTGTAAAAGATAAAATATCCTTGTTGCGAAAAAGATTGCAGGATATTGATAAACAGGCATTTACACAGCGTAAGGAACGTGGGGAATTTATAAGGGTTTCGCTGGTAGGCTATACCAATGTAGGGAAGAGCACCCTGATGAATTTATTAAGTAAGAGCGAAGTATTTGCTGAAAATAAGTTATTTGCAACGCTGGATACCACTACCAGAAAGGTTGTTTTTGAAAATACACCGTTTTTACTGAGTGATACGGTTGGGTTTATCAGAAAATTGCCCCATCACCTGGTAGAAAGTTTTAAAAGTACACTGGATGAAGTAAGGGAAGCTGATATCTTGCTCCATGTAGTGGATATCTCTCACCCACAGTTTGAAGAACAGATGGAAACTGTAAATAAGACCTTACAGGACCTTAAAGCGTATGACAAGCCTGTATTAACCATTTTCAATAAAATGGACCTTTATGAGGCTAAATATTTTGATAAATGGCTGGATGATGGTATTAAAGAAGATATACTGCGGGAAATGAAGGAAAAATGGGACCATGTAACGAACAATAACAGTGTATTTATCTCTGCACTGGAAAAAAGGAATATAGAGGCTTTACGGGTGTTTATTTTGCATAAGGTAAGGGATATGTATCAGATAAGGTATCCATACAGAGCTATACATTTTTAAATGCTTTTCAAATCTCACATAGCATGGCATAAGCTGTCGGAAACTGCTGAAGATATTCCCTGGCAGGATAATGGGCTATGTATAATGGATATTTCCGGTAAAAAAGTTACCCTGGTGCTATTTAGGGATAAAGTATATGCAGTAGCATATAAATGTCCGCATGCCGGCGGAATTATGTCTGAAGGATGGGTTGATGCCGCTGGTAATATCGTTTGCCCCCTTCATCGGTATAAATTCAACATCCAAAATGGCAGAAACAGTAGTGGGGAAGGATATTTTTTAAAAATATTTCCGATAGAAATCAAGCCAGACGGGCTTTACATAGGATTCGAAGAAAAAAAATGGTTTTAATGACTGATTTTTTTTTGCTAAAACAATTTATGCCCTATTTTTGCACCCCCTAAGGGATTCCTCAGTAGCTCAGTTGGTTAGAGCATCTGACTGTTAATCAGAGGGTCACTGGTTCAAGTCCAGTCTGAGGAGCTGATTATTAACCACTTACGTTTGTAGGTGGTTTTTTTATGCCCTGAAATGGGTGATTTTATCGATAAATAACTTCTATTTTCTACTGATTGGATACCAAATTCGGAATCTATTTCCATAAAATTGGTGTCCAAATATTTCCCCTGAAACTTAATACTGTTAAGGATTTTCATTTCAGGATGTTAAATCCAATACTACCAGTTATCCCAATTCCAAATTTATTTATTCAATTAAATGTTACTGTCATGTCAAAAAATAACATCACTATACTTATTTTAATAGTAAAAAATAAGCTTAATCGTAATGGATTAGCGCCATTATACATTCGTTTATCATATTGTCAACAGCGGAAAAGTATATCCACAGGCTATAATATAGACCCTTTAAAATGGGATGCTGCTAAAATGAGGGTAAAAGGTAAGGACGGTGAAGCAGAGGCTATAAACAGCTACCTACAGCAGACCCAAAGTAAACTGGTAAGCCTGTATAACGATATGATGAAGGAAGGGGATTTTAACCTGGATAAGCTGGTTGACAGGTTTTTTGGCAGGGACCACACACCAATGACCCTTCTTGAATTGGTGAATTACCATAATGAGGATTTTAAAAAAAGGATAGGGATAGACTATACTTTCTCCACCTTCGAGAAATACGACATACTACGTAAAAAGCTGGAAGCATTCATTCCAGTAAAATATGGTAAGCAGGATATGCGTATCAGGGATTTATCCTTCCAGTTTGCTGCCGACTTTGATTTTTACCTCAAGGAACATGATAAGAACAAACACAATACGGTGGTAAAGTACATCACCAACCTGAAGAAGATACTCAATATGGCAGTTACCAATGGTTGGATAGACAAAAGTCCGTTCATTAGGTTTAAATCCACTTTTAAGGATGTAGAACGGATTTACCTTACCCAGGAGGAATTAGATGCTATTGAACATAGGACCTTCAAAATTGAGCGTTTAAACCTTGTGAGGGACATGTTTCTGTTTCAGTGTTATACTGGTTTAGCATATAGCAATATGGCTTTACTTACCATTACAGATGTGAAGCCAGGGATTGATGGGAATAATTGGATTATTAACCGAAAGTAAACTGATGTACGTTCTGCTATAACTCTTTTACCAAAGGCTTTAATGATTATTGAAAAGTATGATGGCAAAAGAAACGGGGATGAGTTGCTGCCATGTTATTCCTTTCAGAAGTTCAATTCTTATTTAGAGGAGATTGCGGATTTGTGCGGGATTCAAAAGAACCTGACTTCACATGCTGGCAGGAGAACCTTTGCCACTACTGTTGCACTGAGTAACGGGGTATCTATAGAAACCATTAGCAAGATATTGGGGCACAGTACTACTAAAATTACACACCAGTATGCAGTGGTGACTGATTTAAAGGTGAGTCAGGAGATGGAGAAGCTGAAGGGTACTATGAAAGAATAAGGAGCAGGGTAACTTACTCATTACATATAATTTAAAATAATACATTATTTAGTAAGTTAACTCTCTTACCTTTTAATAAATATTGATATTCTATTATTTTTAATAATGTTTGCAAATCATTTTTTTTTGTAAATTACTATCAAGAATCTTTTTTAATATTCAACAAATTATTTACATTACATAATACGCAATGAAAACATTACAATACCTGTATTACAGGTTATATCTATTAATGGTAAGTGTAGGGAATGGCGATGTAGCTGAGTTTTTCTCAGTATTATTATTAACTATGATGTTTTATTTAAATTATTATTCAATTATTGGCTTTCTTTATGCTTTTTTTGGGATTAAGATTGATGTAAGTATTTTAGCTCTTTTTATCTTTGGATTGTCAACATGTTTAATTCTTTATTTTTTATTAGTAAGTCGGGGTAAGTCAAATTCTATTATTGCTCAATTTGAAGATGAAGATGAAAGCAAAAAAAAGAATGGAAGAATAATAATTATAAGTTATATAATTTTGAATGTACTCATATTTATGGTATCAATATTACTTATGGCTAAAAGAAATAATGAGGTTCATTAATTTTTATTCCAGAAATATTTGAATATAACATGCCATTTTCCTGTATTTTTCAGTTAAACAACGGAGCAATAAACAAAGATGACGAAGTTATTTTTGAAGAATTTATTGATTCAGCCTTTGACAAATATGAAGATTTTCCAACCAAAATTGCTAATGTTTTAATTAATGGAGAGAAGGCATTCATTTATACTAATTGTTCTTGTTATATTTCTTCTAAAGGGGATATAAAAAAAGGCGATAAATTAGATGAAAATACTAAGATTGGATACTTTGCAGCAAATGGAGAAGATATACCTTACAACAAGCCTTATGCAACAATAAGGCCTGAATAACATTAGCGGCTTTAAAATATTTAAACAAGATGATTTTTGCAGATATTTTAACAGCAGGTTAAATAATGAGAAGCAGATGTGGGATAAGAAGTAGGATGAACCTGTATTAGTTTGATAAAGTGGACAGTGTTTCGAAATGCTCGTATTCCTGTGCCATAATGAGAAATAGGATTTTGAAAAAGCTGTTAACTGTTCTGATGGCTCTATTTCTTACTTTCGTGGAAAATAGAACAGTGGAAGCAACAAAACCAGGGCAGTATATTCATTCAACCTTAATAGGCGTTCCAACCAAAATGGATGGTATTGTTTCCTTTATCTTGTCAGTAGATAATTTTTCCAGGTTCTGTTTCCAGCCCTCCCTGACAAAAGAGCTTACCGTTACCGATGTGGAAAAGCATCTCCGTGAAGTTCTGACGGAAATAAAAAAGAAGCATCCAGGTGTGAAGCCTAAAATATTTTTATCTTATGGTGAGGAAGTTGTTTCGAATCTGTCGGCATCTTTTACTAACCAATGTATCATAGAATATAATCCAGAGGAGGCTGACAGGATTGCTTTGCCTGAACTGAACAGTATACTGGATGCTACTTTTAATGAGGATTAAGCTATATACTGAAAGCAGGTCCTGTTTTTGTTCGTTCCTGATAGCATATTCCTGCAGGTGTTGTAATTGAGAGATAGGGCAATTGCAGCCTGTTTTATGCTCTCAAACTGTTTGCCAGTGCAAATGTCAACCACTCTTGCAAAAAAAATCAAGGCTTTTCATAGTATTGCTAACCGTAAAATCCTATGGATATGAAGCTGAAATATTACCAAATTGGAAGGTGGCATTTTAGATTTTGGAGTTAAATGCTAAGTGCCGGAATAAGCATCCCCATAAAATGATTATTTTGTTTAAAATTTTTTATGAGTTTACTGAAATTGGAATCTGTACATCATATAGCTCTTATTTGCTCCAACTATGAGTTATCAAAAAAGTTTTATACAGAAATTTTAGGATTGAGTGTTATACAGGAAACTTTTCGCGTTGAACGTAATTCATATAAACTCGATCTTGCATTAAACGGAAACTATATCATAGAATTGTTTTCTTTTCCTAATCCGCCTTCTCGACCTTCGGGCCCTGAAGCCTGTGGTTTGCGTCACCTTGCATTTAGTGTAACAAATATTGAAGCCTCTATCAAAGCATTAACATCTCATGGAGTAGTATGCGAACCTATAAGAGTGGACACAATATCAAATAAGAAATTTACCTTTTTCGCAGATCCTGATGGATTGCCGCTGGAGTTATATGAGGGTTAGTAATCCTGACAAAAACTAACCATCAGGAAAAGAGGAACTATTAATTAGTTTTCTTAAATTAACTGTTTAATTGTAAGAAAACCTTAATTAATTGATAAAAAATAATCAATGCAAATGATCATTTTAATCTGGATATTACTCCTAATCCTTGCAGTTTGGTTTTCCTGGTATTTTCTAAAAGATATTTTAAAACATAGGTATAATCTTGAAAATAACAGCTGGATTAAAACGGCCATTATTGGATTTACAGTAAATTTTTTTGACGTGCTTGGTATTGGTGCATTTGCTCCTCAAACCGCTTTGTTGAAGTTCACCCGTCAGACAAAAGATAAAATGATTCCCGGCACTATGAATGTTGCCAATACGCTTCCGGTTCTTATTCAGGCAATCAATTTTATTAAGGTAATTGAAGTGGAACCCATTACACTGTTCACGATGCTTATAAGTGCAACTGCAGGGGCAGTGATAGGGGCTGGAATTATTTCCCGGCTATCAGAAAATAAAATTCGCTTTACAATGGGTATTGCATTACTTGTAACCGCCGGATTTATGATTTTAAATAGTTTGCATCTGATTCAGGGTGGGGGGATGGCAATTGGGCTGGATGGCAACAAACTGGTGATTGCAGCAACAGTAAATTTTATTTTGGGTGCACTGATGACAGCCGGTATAGGCTTATATGCACCTTGTATGGCCCTTGTTTTTATGCTTGGTCTATCACCCAAAGTGGCATTTCCTATCATGATGGGATCTTGTGCTTTTCTTATGCCATTCGCTTCATATAAATTCATTAAAGAATCTGCCTATAACAGAAAGGCAGCGCTGGGAATGGCAATACCGGGCATGGTAGCAGTGTTGATTGCAACATTTATTGTGAAGTCTTTACCTATTGATAAACTTAGAATTATAGTAATAGCAGTTATTATTTATACTTCAGCAAGTATGTTTTTTGCAGTTTTTAAGAAAAAAAATAGTACAATGAAAAAAAATAGTATATCGTTAATATTGGTCTATTTGCTTTTAATAAGCAATACAGCCATTTCACAGGAAAAAAACATTGCTGAAGCGATTAATACTAAAAAATTTAACCCATCTACATTGTTATGGTATAACAGCCCTGCCAAAAAATGGGAAGATGCGATGCCTGTAGGAAATGGCCGCCTTGGCGCTATGGTATTTGGAAAACATGGTGAGGAAAGGATTCAGTTGAATGAAGACACTTACTGGACTGGTGGCCCTTATTCAACAGTTGTAAAAGGCGGAAACAAGGTATTGCCTGTAATACAACAGATGGTCTTCCAAGGGAAATATTTAGAAGCCAATAATTTATTTGGAAGAAAATTAATGGGCTACCCCGTGGAACAGCAAAAATATCAGAGCCTTGGTAATTTGGTTTTATTCTTTCAAAAGGAAGATTCAGTAAGCAACTATAAACGATGGCTGGACCTGGAAACAGGAATTACCAGTGTATCTTATCAGGCAAACGGCATTATTTTTAAAAGAGATGTTTTTGTGTCTGCTCCGGATCAGGTGATTGTAATCAGGATCACTGCTGATAAACCTGGAAGTATTTCTTTAACGGCAAATCTCAGAGGAGAAAGAAATCAAACACATTCTAATTATGCCACTGATTATTTCAGGATGGATCCGGATGGCAGGGATGGATTGAAGCTAACCGGTAAATCGGCCGACTATATGGGCGTGAAAGGCAGGTTAAAATATGATGCAAGGGTAAAAGCAGTTCCAGAAGGAGGTTCCATAAAAACTGATGGGGTAAACCTGATTATTGAACATGCAGATGCTGTGACATTGTATGTTGCCGCTGCAACAAATTTTGTTAACTATAAAGATGTATCGGCAAATGAACATGCAAGGGTAATTGGATACTTAAACAAAATAAAAAACAAGAATTACCGGGTAATACGTGAAAATGCGACGGCGGATTATAAAAAATATTTTAACCGTGTTGAACTAAACCTGAATACAACTGTAAATTCCTTTCTGCCCACCGATCTGAGAAAACAAAAAATTCAAAATGATGAAGATCCATCCATGGCTGCGCTTAGCTATAATTTTGGAAGGTACCTGATGATTGGGTCTTCAAGGCCTGGTGTACAACCAGCTAATTTGCAGGGAATCTGGAATGAAGATATGAACCCCGCCTGGGATTCAAAATATACTACCAATATCAATACAGAAATGAATTACTGGCCGGTTGAATCTGGAAATCTTTCTGAATGCGCAAAACCTTTGATCCAAATGATCAAAGAATTGCAGGATCAGGGTAGTCAGGTTGCAAAAGAACATTATGGCGCACAGGGTTGGGTTTTTCATCAGAACACAGACTTATGGAGAGTTGCAGCGCCAATGGATGGCCCTACCTGGGGCACTTTTACTGTTGGTGGAGCATGGCTTTGCACACACCTTTGGGAACATTACCAGTATACCATGGATCAATCCTTTTTAAAAGAGGTATATCCGGTTATCAGAGGTTCTGTCCAATTCTTTATGGATTTTTTAGTAAAGCATCCAAATGGTAAATGGCTGGTCACCAATCCATCTACTTCCCCTGAAAATTTTCCTGATGGCGGAGGGAATAAACCTTATTTTGATGAAGTAACAGCAGGATATAGAGAAGGAACAACCATTTGTGCCGGTTCTTCTATTGATATGCAGATACTCTATGATCTTTTTGGTTATTTTATAGAAGCATCCGAAGTTTTAAAAATACATGATCAATTGATAGACCATGTTAAATCTGCCAGGGAAAAATTAGTGCCTCCTCAAATTGGATCAGACGGTTCTTTGCAGGAATGGGCGGATGACTGGAAATCATTAGAAAAAAATCACCGCCATTTTTCACATATGTATGGATTGTATCCAGGCAAAGTATTGTATGAAAAAAGAACTCCTGCTTTGATTGAAGCTTATAAAAAAGTATTAATTGAAAGGGGAGATGGTGCAATGGGTTGGTCGCGAGCCTGGAAAATGGCTTTATGGGCGAGATTAAATGACGGCGATCGTGCCTATAAAATTTATAAAGGTTATCTTAAAGAGCAATGTTGTTCTTCATTGTTTGCTCTTTGTGGCAAGGCCATGCAAGTGGATGGATCATTTGGTGTTAGTGCTGCAATAACTGAAATGCTTATTCAGTCTCAGGATAAATTTATCAGACTATTACCCGCAGTTCCTGATGCCTGGGCTGATGGTTCTTTTAAGGGAGTGTGTACCAGAGGGGCTTTTGAATTCAATTATGCATGGCATAATAAAAAAATCACTTCACTGCACATTTTATCAAAAGCGGGTAAAATTTGCAGGATTGAATATAAACCTGATAGCAGGATTATTGCCAAAGGATTACCTGTTGCATTTAAAAATTTACCTGGCGGGATTATTGAATTCAATACTGTAAAAGGCGAAACCTATACTATTGAATAATTGGCAATAAAATTTGTAAATTCACTTTAAATCATGTCCGATGAGTAATTATCCCAGTATTTTTAATGATGTTATCGGGCCGGTTATGAGAGGGCCATCCAGTTCCCATTGTGCCGCTTCATTGCGGATAGCACGTTTATGCAGGGATTTGATGGACGAAAATATTAAACATATTCTCATTGAATTCGATCCGAATGGCTCCCTCGCCACTACCCATAAAAGCCAGGGATCAGATATGGGTCTCTTCGGAGGTTTTTTAGGATGGGAAGCATTTGACGAACGGCTACCCGAAGCTGAGAAATATATAGCAACAGCAGGGATTCATGTTGATATTAGTATCTGTGATATACAAGCCGATCATCCCAATACGTACAAAATCACTTTAAGCAGTGATAAGGAAATCAGAAATCTTACTGCTATCTCAACCGGTGGTGGTATGATTGAGGTAATCAGCATTGATGGTGCAAAATTATCCATGTCTGGAGATTATTATGAAACCCTGATTTATTGCCATGAGCCTGAGAATCTGATACATTATATTGAGTCAACTATTTCATTCGATGAACTGATCATTCATACCGGAACACAGACTTTTATTGAAATTAAATCCCAAAGGTTTCCCGATAAAATAATTTGTAATGAGCTTTTTTCATTTGAAAATGTAACTGCCATTAAGTTTCTAAAACCAATACTTCCTGTGCTGGCTAGAAAAAATTTAAGTGTTCCATTTATTACCTGCAATGAAATGCAGGAGTATAATAATGGCAAGAATAAAACACTTTGGGAACTTGCTGTTGATTACGAAAGTCAAAGAGGAAATATTTCGCCAAATGAGGTATTTGAAAAGATGAAGGGAATTATAAAAATTATGGGCAATGCCATAGCATTAGGATTAAAAGGAACTCATTATGAAGACCGCATATTAGGAAGTCAGTCACTTCAGTTCAAAGAAAATTTAGAAGCAAAGAAATTGGTGGATGGAGATTTAAATAACATGGTCATCCTGTATGTATCTTCCATGATGGAAGTTAAAAGTTCCATGGGTGTGATAGTTGCTGCACCTACCGCAGGATCCTGTGGTGCACTGCCCGGAGCATTGTTTGGTACCGCACATTCATTGCAATTACCTGAAGATGAAATTGTAAAAGCGATGCTTGCAGCTGGTATGATTGGCGTATTTATTGCTGCGCATGCCACTTTTGCTGCGGAAGTTGGTGGTTGTATGGCGGAAACAGGTTCGGGTGGCGGAATGGCTGCAGCAGGAATAGTAGGTATGAAGGGGGGCTCATTAAAACAATCTATTGCAGCAGCCTCACTCTCTTTACAAAATTCACTTGGTATTATATGCGACCCCATTGGTAACCGGGTGGAAGCACCTTGTCTTGGCAGAAATGTTATGGCAGCTACTAATGCTATTTCCTGTGCAAACATGGCGCTCTCTGATTACGATCAAATCATACCACTGGATGAGGTTATTGAGACTATGAAAGCTGTTGGTGACCAGATTCATTACACTTTGAGATGTACAAATCTAGGTGGGCTGTCTGTAACAAATACTTCAAAAAATTTAGAAGCAGTATTAGAACAAAATTCAGGTAAACATTTCAAAGCCTGTTAATTTCCAAATTGATAAGTATGCATTTATTTTCCCAAACACATTATTGAAGAATAGGTTTCTATTCCATCCCATAAATTTTTTAATCTGATATTTTCATTTTCAGCATGTTGATTATTATCGTAATTGGCAATGGGAACAGTAATAGGATAAGTATGTAAATATTTTTCAAAAACATAAAGCGGAAGGCTACCCCCCAGGGTTGGAGAAATTACAATTTTGTCTGTAATAGTATTTTGTACAGCTGCAATAATCCTTTTCGAAAAAGGATTATCTAAAGAAGTTTTCTGTGCATTGTATCCACCCGATTTTTGAACCATTGCTATTCTGGGATATTTTATTCGTTCTGCATCTGTAGGCTCTTTATCTGTAACATAATACCCCTGTGCACGGATATGATCAATTACTTTTTGTTGTTGTCTTTGCCAGTCGTTACCCATTACTAATCTTAAATCAATGGAGGCAACTGCTTTAACTGGAATTACATTGGCTGACAATTTTCCTGTATTGGCACTTTGAATTCCATTAATATTTAAGGAAGGAAGGTTTATTGATTCAGACAGTCCTTTATCAGGTTGTTCCGCAATCATAAATCCAAGTTCTTTTTTTAAACTATCATCCATGTAAGGAATAGATGCTATGGCTATTTTTTCTGCATTGCTTAAGGGTATTACATCATCGTAAAATCCCTTGATTAATACTTTCCCATCTTCATCTTTCATGCTTGACAGTAATTTAGCCAATTGCATGGCAGGGTTAGGAGCCCAGTTGCCATAATGCCCACTATGCAAAGGTCGTTTTGAACCGAAAACAGTAATTTCCAAATGGGTATCACCTCTTACACCAAAAACGATTTGTTTTCTGCCGGATTGATGAACAGGCCCATCACAAATAACCCACATATCAGCGTAAAGTAATTGACGATTATTTTCAAGTATTTCGTATAAATGTTCAGAACCGGCTTCTTCTTCCCCTTCAAAAAAGAACTTAATATTAACGGTAGGGTTAATACCTGATTTCATTAATGCAGTATATGCATTCAGAATTGCCATAATCCCTCCTTTATCATCAGAAGCTCCTCTTGCATAAATGCGCCATTGGTCATTATATTCTTTTTGAGTAAAAGCTAATACAGTTGGATGCTGATTCAGGGAACCACTTAGTAAAACTGGTTTAAACGGATGCAACCCCTGTGACCATTTAGTAGTGTCAACAGGCTGGCCATCATAATGGGCATAAAAAATGATGGTATTGGCCTGTTCATTCACTTTAACTTCTCCATATACTGCAGGGGCATTTGTATTGGATGTAGTGTTCAATATTTGCACATTAGATATTCCACGCTTTTGCATATCTTTTACTAACCAATTTGCATTTTCTACATTATTCTTTTCGGAAGCAATATTTGGGATGGATAAAAATTCTACAAATTGTTGGATTAATTCATTCTGATTTGAACTGATATACTGCCTTACAGTAATGAAATTATTATTTTGAGCATTTGCCAGTAGTGGAAACAATAATAAAAACAGTATTTTTTTCATGTTCTAAAACTAATGTTTAATTATTCGGTAACAAAGTTCTACCAGCCCGTTCTTGAAAGCTGTAACATTTTTAAGCTGTAATCTATTTTCCTGAGCTATTTTGTCAAAAAAAGGTATTCCATCTCCTAATATAATGGGGAGTATTGTCTGCCTTATTTCATCCGCTAAATTTAAATTAATGAAAGCTTTAGTTGTTGCAGCTCCTCCTGCAAGCCAAACATTTTTGTATTTTGGTTTTAGTTTTTCTTCTACTAGTTTACTCAGGTCTCCTGAATAAATTTCAATGTTCTTTCTTTCAATTGGTAAGTTTCTGTGAGTCAAAACAATAGTAGGAATGTCTCCATAAGCCCAACCATATGATTTTGAAAGTTCCATGGCAAGCTCATAGGTATGGGATCCCATTATATAGCAATCAATTGTTTTTAAAAATTCCATAATATCAGGTTCCTCAATACCATTCTCATAATAATCAGTTGTCTCAAACCAGGAAACACTATTGTCTTTTTTGGCAATATAACCATCAAGGCTGGAGACCATATGAATGGTTATTTTAAAAGCATCCTGCTCCATTTTAAATGAATTATTTTTATCAATTTAAGTACTCTTTCAAAATTAGATTGTATTTATTCTCTTTTTAAAATTGATTTTCAAATCTTTTCCAATTGCATTAAAAATAAGCTTAGTTGTATAAAACAGTTGGTCATCTGTGTCATAATCCTTTATTTGTATCCATCTTGCTTTGATTTCTTTCCATAGCCTTTCAATAATATTCAGATGCGGGGAGTAAGGTGGTAAATAGAAAATAAATAATTGTCTCTTTGCCCATACTTCCTGCATGGCTTTTATTGTTTTGGATTGGTGTACTTTGGCATTATCCAATACAAGTACCGTATGATTTTTGATTTGCCTGGAAAACTTATCTATTTGTTCTAAAACAAAGTTTGAATTAATTGTTTCATACGTTGTTGCATATTCAAATTTATTATCCCTTGTTATCATTCCAAAACAGTTGATACGTTTGCCATTGGCTGATTTGATACTAATATTTTCATCCTTGAATTGCCAGCCATAAGGAACATAACCCTCCTCTGATATTTGTGTTTCATCTCCATAATACAATTCAATTTCAGCATTATTATACCGTTGTTCCAACAACTGAAGCTCCTCCAGTTTCAATGCATAATACTCTTTGTCGCATATTCCTTTGGGTCTTTTCCTTATTCGTTTGTAACTGCAGTGATGACTTTTAAAAAACGCGTTAAAGTTTCATTACTCATCTTTTTACCGGTATTTTCTTCTATAATTTTCCGCGCTTGTGATAAACGTTGCCGTTCCTGTTCTACAGCTGCCCTTACAATACTTAAATGTTCTTCAGTTAAAATAGGTTTCCGTCCCTGTCCAGACCTGGTTTGTAAACCTTGTATCCCCCCACGTTCATACCGTTTTAGCCAATTGTGGACACTTATGTTATTAGTTCCCAGTATCACAGCAATTTCTTTTGAACTATAGCCCTCCGACTTTAAAAGAACCATTTTACACCTTTGTCTAAACGGGTGGTTTTCACTCATTTTATAACCTTGTTCTAGTTGAATCTTCCCTTCCAGGGTCAGTTCTATTGTTTTTGATTTTCTTGCCACATCTATTCAACGTAATTATTTAAATTTAATTTTGAATGGATACTTATATTTTTAAACCAAAATTTAATGTATCAGCTGGCAGCTATTCATCATAAAACTTTATTGATTATTAATCAATCGTTCTAATATTCTCGTATTGGCATCTTTTTCCAGGGCTGTTAATACAATCTTGTTTTCTTTCATAAAAACCGACTTAGACCATAATAGTTCTTTATTAGCAGGAAATAATTGTATCTGATTATTCAGCCAGTTAATACCTGCTGCTTTCTGGTTCAATTGTTCATAGGCCCAGGCAGTAACCAAAGCATTGGCTGGAATAAAATTCTTTACTGTATTTTCAATTTTTGGCTGAAAGGCAATAATCTTTTCTAAAGCATTATGAGCTGCTGTTACATTCTTTTGGTGCTGGAAACATAAATAGCTGATCCAGTATTCTAACCGCAGATCAATGTCTTCATCATACGGTTTACCTACCCCCAGATGTTCAGGCCATTCTTTTGAGGCATTGACAAATACCAGGGACTTTTCATAATTGCCCTGTTCAATTTGCATTACAGCCTGCATTAATTTTGTTTCCCGGTATAGTTCCCGCCCTTCAATAGCACCTTCAAATGGGATGATATTCAAATGACTTAATACCGTATCCGTTTCAGGATATTGTTTATTCAATAAAAGTGTTTTTGCATAGAGCATTCCCATGATATAGTTTTCCGGGTGACCCATATAAAAGCTACCGGCATAATACAAAGCACTATCATATTGTTGCTGCTCTATATAATATTCACTGATCAGTTTTGGATACCTCCATTGTTTGTCAAGGACAAAAGCCCTTTTTAAATCTGCAATTTCCTGATTGTGATTTTCATTTTTAAATATAGCGGCTCTTACTGCATAAAAAGGCGCATAATTAGGCTCATTGCCACATGCGGAAAGCAGTGTTTTGCTTTCTTCCATCCGGTTCCTGTCTTTATAAATAAGTGCTAACTGATATTTTAATAACCAGTTATTTTGTTTCTGTAATAACTGCTCAATTACATGAGCGGTTTCTGAACGGAAAGGGAATGAAAGATTAGGATTAATTTGTGAGAAATCTACCTGTTGCTGAAGTATGTAACTCAACCAATAAACAGCTTCAGCATTGGAAGAATTCATAGAGAATAATTTTTCAGCCGCTTCTACATCACCTGTATTATAATACCAGATTGCCAATTCCAATAATGTTTCCTGTGGTAGTTCATTGCGTATTAATGCTAAAAATTGCTTTTTGTCTTCAGGCTTATTATACCATAAGTATTTTTCGAATCTTACAAAATGACTCAGGAGATCCATAGCGGAAATGATTCGCAATACTTCCTTTGCTTTGTGTTCATTCTGCAGATACCTGTATAAAACAGCCTGCATTTGCAATGCTTCAATATTAAAGCGATTAAAATCAATGGCTTTTTTTGTATAGTCTAACGACTTATCAAACTCTTTTTCTTTCAGGTATATCCTGGCCAGTTCAGTATAGGCAGCACTTCTGTATTGTACGGATAAGGTAGCAATATCAAAACCATCTTTAGCATCGGTACTATTTCCCAGAGCTGTATTGATCAGGCCATAATAATAATTGGCAGCCCCATCATAAGTATCAATACTTAAAGCAGTTCTGACAAAGGTAAGTGCTTCTGTATAACGCATATTGCGATACAGTAATTCAGACATGGCTACCAGTGCCGGTAAAAAATGAGGCTCAATCTGTAAGGAAGCCTGTAGTTTTTCTTCTGCAATAGCATACGTTTTTCCTTCCATGGCATCTTTGCCAAGTAAATACAATCCATAAGCAGTTTGCCAGTTGAATCCTGCAGGTGTTTCTACTGGTCTGTTTAATACCGTATTATTGGGGTTAGACTTATAGATTAATTTATTGTTGCCCAAAACAGCCATAAGGTTTTCAGTATTGGCATCCGTTGGTATAGAATCTTTAAAGAGTTGTAAAACATGCAGATGAAGTGGTTTACTGTAAATTACACGTTCCCCTGCGTTTATAACAAGCTGATCCTGAATTGCCTGAACAGGTGAAAAATATATTTTCATCCATCCATTTTCCATTTTCAGATTCAAGGCACCATATTCATTGGCTTCCACAAAACCTTTTGTGGCCAATACCGGATACCAGTATTCTTTCCAGGAATCTGTGCCATGAGGGGCGAAAGCAGTTTGTTTAAAAGGAGTTAAACTACTTAATGCTGCATTCTGATTAAATCTTCTGCCGGATTGTAATTCAATATATTGTCCGTCTGTATCTGTTAATAGTTTTTCCCAGATCATTCCCTGTCCGGATAAACCCCAGATCCATATCTTTTTACCTGCTTTATCATCATGATTGCCAAATCTCACCATTCCAAAGTCATCGTCATGCCAGTAAGCACCGGTAAAATTGGTGTACCTGCCAAATACATGGTAGGATTTATATCCACCGAAATTATTTTCATTATATAAGGCAATATTTTTAGCATTGGTTCTATTAACCGGCCAGTTGGCATTTTCCCCTTCGTGACCTATATATTTGGTGCCCGGGTAAATGAACTCTAAGTTGCCATTTGCTTTTAATCCGGCATTCATCCAATGGTAATAAGGTTGTTCGATTCCGGTAGCATTATACCAAAATGTACGGGTAGTGAAATAGGCTTTGTCTTTGGGAAGATTGATTTCCATCCGCCAATAAGATCTGCTCAACAGATCAAGTGTTCCAATGGTACAGCTTACACTTCCATCCGGATTATTAGTAGTGTTATAATCTACTGGAGTAGAGCAATTTGGAGTATGGCCAATGATGCCAAAATTTGCTTCCAATCCCCCGCTGGTCCATGGTCCCCGCATAGCAATATCCCTGAACTTGATACTGTGGTTGTAATAAATAAAAGGACGGTTAGTTGATTTTTCAATGGCAGTCCATATTTTACCACCAATCTCCGGTAATATCAGAAGTTTGAGATAGGCATTTTCAAGTTCAATTACTTTCCATTCTTTTTGAACAGATGTATTGGAAAAGCCATCAAACCGGAAATAAGGATAAACAGGTGTAAGTAAGGGTATGGGATTAGGGTCTGAAAATGGATAGGTTGGAAATACTTTTTTATATTCTTTTATAGTTGCATTTGGTTGCTGCGCAAAGCATGTAATTGCACAAAGCATCCAAAAAAGAAGGAATATCTTTTTCATAAATGCGTATTATTATCCTTTAAAAATAGTGTATCAGTTAATTCCCACTCCATACTGATCAACCAAATATATAAATGCTGCAATATTCACAGCTCCTAAAAGCAATTCCCGTTTATTTACATTTTCAAACACATCTGTTTTTGCATGGTGCAAATCAAAATACCTTTGTCCATCTGGAATCAGGCTGGTAAGGATAACATTTTTATCTGCACTAACCAAGGGTTCAATATCAGCACCACCACCACCTGCAACAATTTCAGTTCCATAATGCTTTAACAGGGGATTCCAGGTTTGAAATCTTTTTAACTGATCCGTACTGCAACCTATCCCAATAGCTCTTGGTGTAAAACCACCACCATCACTTTCTAAAGCTAATACATGTTTTTCTTTATGCTGAGTAGCTAATTCAGCATATTTTAAACCTCCTTTACCCCCATTCTCTTCATTGGCAAACAATACAAACCGGATGGTATGTTTAGGTTGATAATTAAGTGCTTTAAAAGTACGCAATACTTCCATCGTATGCACCACTCCTGTTCCATCATCATGCGCCCCTTCATTCACATCCCAGCTGTCCAGATGCCCCCCGATGGTAATGATCTCATCGGGAAACAGGGTTCCTTTTATTTCAGCCACTACATTATTTTCATCTGCATCCGGTAAAAAATACCCATAGGTCTGCAATTGTACCCGGATGATAGACTTTTTAGCCTGAGCATATAAATTTTTTGCATCAATGGGTCCCAGTGCTATTGCAGGAATTTTAGGAAAAGAATCATTGTATTCCATATCACCTGTTTGGGGTTCATTATCAGAGGCAGTGCTTAATGAATGGATCATTACACCAATTGCACCATATTTAGCTGCCCTGCTGGGCCCATCGGAACGATAGGAATATGCATTTTCATAGGCTTTACCGGTTTCAATCTCGTTTGGATCCAGTATACTATGGTAATACACAATCTTCCCCTTAACTTCATTCTTTCTTTTTTCCAGTTCATCAAAATCAGCAATTGCCAGTACTTCTCCTTCAATTAAGCCTTTGCTGCTTAAAGAATTACCTAAAGCCATCACTTCCAGTTTTTTATTCAGCGGTTTTCCATTTACTGAAACAATGGCAGCATAATCCTTTCCCCCTCTTTTCCAGTTAGGTGTTTTACAAGCCTGAAAAT
>Ga0364867_10316_pt1 | contig 20313 bp, 19 predicted proteins | sample ExccelAu500001D4_3_FD_206915 | JGI IMG/M metagenome (GOLD analysis project Ga0364867, IMG submission 206915) | Enriched cells from Trout Bog Lake Hypolimnion, Wisconsin, USA - BchlTB.Aug13.5000.01.D4 | ecosystem: Environmental > Aquatic > Freshwater > Lake > Hypolimnion/Profundal zone | place...
CCTTTTGATTTAATGAAACCAACGACCATACCGATTGAGATCCAAATGGCACCCGCAATTTGTGCCTGAATGCGAAGGTTTATCCAAATAAGAAAGCAGAACAAAAATCCGAGAATAGGAGGGACGATGTTAATAAACTTCCTGCTCTTCTCTTTTATATAAAAATGGAAGAAGACTGACATGTTTACTCCCATAAAGGCAATAAAGGCGCCAAAATTCAGCATTTCGCAAGTTAATTGGTAACTGAGGATAAACACTCCGGCGAGTGTAACGGCACCAATGAACAAAACGTTATTGCGGGGTATAAATGTTTTAGGAGAAATAGCCCCAAAAAACTTCTTTGGCAGAGCATTTTCCCTGCCCATCCCATAAAGTAACCTTGCCGCTCCGAGCATAGACCCTATTCCAGCTCCCATGCATGATACCAATAAACTAAAATTGATGACATGGAAAAGAAAATTACCCCCAGCCTTTTGAGCTACAAATACAAAAGCAGTATCCAGGTCAGGAAAATCACCCCATTTACCCCACACCAACTGGGAAACATAAACTTCAGCAGCAGCAATAATCCCTGTAAATAAACAGACTAAGACAGTGGCAAGTAATATATTACGGCGCGGATTCCTAACTTCCTCCGAGAGCGTGGAAATGCCATCAAACCCAATATATGTAAGTGCAGCTATTGATGACCCAGCTAAAACAAGCGGGAAAGAAAATGTAGCCGGATCGTATAATGGCTTCAGGAGTTGGGCATGGCCAAGATCAGTATAATTCAAGATGTATTGTATCGCGTAACCGAAAAATACCAAAACTACGGCACCTAAAACTATCACCAATATCTTGTTATTTCTTGCATTGGTTTTGATTCCCCTTAAATTTACGGCTGTAAACAAAAGGGTAAAAAATATGGCAAATGCAGCGTAAGGAATCCCAGGCAATATATTCATCATCGCTTTGCTGCACCAAATTGTACTTAATATCGGATTAAGCATATAATCCATGACCATACCCCAACCAGCAAGAAACCCTAAGGCAGGATTTATAGAACGTCCTACATAGGAAAACGCTGAACCTGCCAATGGATAAACACTTGCCATCCGACCGTAACTGATTGCCGTAAAAAGCATAGCAATCATGGCAAACAATATACTCGTGGCTACATGCCCTTTTGCCTCGTTACTGATTATTCCAAATATGGGTAAGGGAGCGGTAATGGTTATCAGTACTATACCATAAAAGATAAGATCCCATAAACCCAGTGCACGTTTTAAATGCGGGGTTTCGTTTTGGGTCTCTGTTTCGGCTTGCTTTATCATCATTGATTTTATAGTGTCTTAAGTTATCCGGTGAATTAAGTTGGGAAAAATAGTGATATAAAATCAATATTCACTTATTAACCAGATCAATTTCATTTAGCACTTTAACAAGACAAACCAGGAGAGATTGAAACTTTTCTTTGTTATTAACTTTATCCTTAAGCACCAGGGCCCTGCTATACACCTCTGTCATGATTGATTGGTAGGATGCTCGTGAAGCAGGGGTCATGTCTGCTAAATATTTGTTCGATGGGCGCGTGAGTGTTCTTGGCATTAACAGGATGACTTCATTGTTTCCGGTGACATTATTGAAATAAGCATCTTCTGCATTATTATATATTGCTACAAGTTCCTGTAATGTTTTCTCATCCGAAGGTTGATAAATCCTCTTCAATGTTTCCTTTAATGCAGTTTGCAAATCCTTCTTAGGATTATTCAGGATATTTGTAATAACTTCTATGGTAACTTCATCTCCAATATTGCCACGCGTCCTGACATAAGTTTCGCAGGCCCTGCCGCCGTCAAGGTAAAGCTCTTTAATCCTTTGGCAGCTCCTTTTAACCGTAGGAACAAAATACTGATCTCTCGGTAAAGCCTGAATGGGTTCAACATTCGGTGTGCCGGTACTTCCATAAATACAGGGTGATATAGCTTTGATTAATTTCTTTCGATACTTTCTTCCTCCTTTAAGTGCCGTCTCTTCGACATCGATGAGATAATCGACATTCCTTGTCATTCTTACGATCGACTTTAGATCCTTCGGATTGCTCAGGTTCATACCCCACCCGCTGATCCCGATAATAAAGTTTATTTTTTTCGATCTGATATAATCCACTACTTTTTGATTCAATAATGCATGGTATTCCAGGTTTGAGAGATTTGCATAATCACCGCAAGTACATCTTCCCAAGTCGGCACTTTGTATACTAAAGCCATCGAATTCAAAGTTATCCATCAAATAATCGAGCACCTTTTTTTGCCATTCCCAGGACTCTGGTTTTGACAGATCCATAACATTTTCATTGCAAGGGCACTTTACTTCGGCGTGTTCTTTGATTATTTTATTATACCCCCAGCTGTATACCCCTAAACCGCAAAGTATTTTGATACCTTTCTGATGCGCATCCGAGATAATCTCTTTTACTTTTATTTCCCTTTCGGCATCGATGGTTTTCTCAACTTCAGGCTCCCAATTAGAATTGGTAAACAATCCCCATACGGTGATTTCATTCATTTCATCGCGTTGTAAAAAGTCCAGTGTTTCCTTGTAATCATTGATCAAGTCCTGATCTATGACCACAGATGGCCATTGAACCCCTAAATGGGCAGATCGGCTTATGTCGATCATCCATCCTAAATAACCTTTGTGCAGAAACCCTTCCTTTTTAACTTGGGAATAGGACATTAATGGAAGCAGAAGCAGAAGGAATATGAGGTATTTAAATTGTTTCATCAAACTTAATTCATCTTGATGGTCTGCGAACGATTGGGACCGACTGATATAATGCTGATTGGGACTCCTAATTTTGATTCAATAAACTTCATGTAGTTCCTTAATTCATCGGGAAACTGATCCTCACTGCTAATACCTGACAAATTACAGTTCCATCCGGGTAGTTCTTCGTATAGAGTTATAACATTGTCATCGAGTTCGTAAGGGAATTCATCTGTTACATTTCCATTGATTTTATAAGCGGTACAAACTTTAATGGTTTCGAAATCGTCAAGTACATCAGCTTTCATCATGATTAATTCGGTAACACCATCGATCATGATGGCATATTTTAGTGCCACAAGGTCAAGCCATCCGCAGCGCCTTGGACGTCCGGTAGTTGAACCAAATTCATTTCCTGACTGCCGCATTTTCTCTCCGGTTGCATCGTTAAGTTCAGTTGGGAAAGGACCACTGCCAACCCTGGTACAATAAGCTTTAAAAATTCCAAATACTTTACCTATTTTATTTGGAGCGATTCCAAGTCCTGTGCAGGCGCCGGCTGCAATGGTAGTTGATGAAGTAACGAATGGGTATGAACCAAAATCGATATCAAGCATCGTCCCTTGTGCTCCTTCTGCAATAACAGATTTCCCTGACTCAAGTTGTTTATTGATAAAATGTTCGCTGTCAATCAATTGAAATTTCTTGATCACTTCGATTCCTTCAAACCATGATTTTTCATAATCACGTAGAACTTCTTCAAAGTCAAAATGATAAAAATTCCTTAGCAAGTCAACATGCTGTTTGACCTGGCAGTCATATTTTGCCTGAAAATTTTCTGTAATATCTCCAACCCTCAATCCTTCTCGCCCGATTTTGTCACGATAGGCCGGACCGATTCCTTTAAGCGTTGAACCGATCTTTGAGTCACCTTTGGCCGCTTCTGAAGCCGCATCGAGTAACCTATGTGTAGGAAGGATCAGGTGCGCTTTCTTTGATATGAAAAGCGTCTTGTAAAGGTTAAAACCAAGAGCCAATAATGACTCTATCTCTTTTTTAAAGATGGAGGGATCAATTACGACTCCGTTCCCAATGACATTGATTTTATCATCCCTGAAAATTCCCGATGGAATGGTATGCAAAACATGTTTAATATTATTGAATTCCAAAGTATGTCCGGCATTTGGTCCACCCTGAAATCGCGTGATCACATCATAATCCGGTGTCAATACATCCACAACTTTTCCCTTTCCTTCATCTCCCCATTGAAGTCCAAGTAATACATCTACTTTCATGCTCAATACGTTTATATTTTAATGCCAAAAGAAAATCAGGCAGCTTAATAATCTTATAATCAATAAGATATAATTTCAGTGGATTTATTCACAGTTTCCTGATCAAAAACCGGTAGGCAAAAACCAAGCAAAGGTAGATAATTTATTGGAAATGGGACTCCTATTTCTTTGAGTTTGTAAACTTGGCGAATTTTGAGTATTGGCCTGCCCGGAAATACCAAACACTATGAAAAACAGATAGCGCAACTACTTTTTGAGTTTAGAGAACACTGTGCTAAAGGCATCCTCCCATACTTTTTCAGCTACGGATTGATTATATCCAGTGATAAAAAAAATCTCAGAATTTGCATTGGTCTTTATCTTCATATCTTTCATATAAGCGTTCAAGTTAATACTTTTAGGACCGGGATGGCCCCATTCGGACTTCCATTCACTCCAATCATCAAAACTTACTCTGGTCGTACCCGTGAAATAATCACCCTGAGTTGGCAGTATAAATGCAAGCACACACATTGCGTCTCCATCGGCATGAAGATCGGGATAAGGCCATTGCGGACCTTTCTTCCATCGCATATATTGAGTTAATTCATTGTCAGGCAATGTGTCAATAAAATCCCATATTTTTGGACAACCATCCAGAATACCGCCTGCAATCACCATTTTCAATCTTGTAAGGCATATATAGGCTGCCCATGAATCCTGGAAAGTATTATAGGATGACGTACTCGGCAGTCCGTTTGCCATCTCCCCGTTATTTGCACACAATATTACTTTGCTGGAAAACTCTGCAGCTCTGCCCGCCTCTTTTGCTAATAAATAAGCGCTGGCAACTGTCGTTAAAGCGCCTCCGCACCCAATTACTACGGGTTTGGATTCAGACCCGGCCTGCAACACTTTATCTCTGATCATTCTTGCAGGTGCGGTATTGAGTGCCTTTGTGTCATCAATATTCCCGCTTTCAGGTCGTTTGATGGCTGTCATGTAATAATTTCCAAGATCCCAGGCAGCATCCGGTATATTCTTTAATCCACTATTTCTGGCTTTTAGAACAACCTCTTGTAAATCTTCGGATTGAGTCCTGTAAGGGTGTGGCGATTCGCTGATACCTACAAGGTTTATGGTCTTATTATTTGCCAGTACCATGACAAATTCCAAGGTAAATACATCTGTATTTGCATCGTTATCCCAAATAAACGGATTTGAAGTATTAAAAGGCAAGGTTTCCGCCTTTATTATCGGAGGATTTTGGGCAATAGCTCCAGCATGAAATAAGCAATATAAAACAACTGATAGAATTATTTGTCGTTTCTTTTGAGTAACTCTCATGCTCAGTCAATGACAATGAATGACAATTAATAACCCGTGTACAATTTGATGAAGTATATGGGGATTACTTTGTATCATCCATTTCACCATAAAGATAAAGGGAATGGTGTGACAAACGAAAATGGTGCTGAGCGCAGGCATCCTGAATAATTTCAGTAAGGCGGGGATCGTGAAATTCAATAACTTTGCCAGTTCTTAAATCAATTAAATGATCATGCTCTGTTGTTGCTAATGATTTCTCGAACTGGGCCATATTTTTCCCAAATTGATGTTTAACGACCAATTTACACCCAAGAAGCAACTCAATAGTGTTGTATAATGTCGCACGGCTAACGCGGTAGTTCTTATTTTTCATCGAAATATATAATGTTTCGATGTCGAAATGACCGTCGCGGGAATAGATTTCATCCAGGATAGCGTAACGTTCAGGCGTTTTGCGGTGGCCCTTATGTTCAAGGTATTCAGTAAACAGTGCTTTAACGGTCTCCTTATTATTTTTCAAGCTATTCATACTTAAACCAAGTTTAAATAGAGGTAAAGGTAGAAATATTTTAAATAAAAAATCTTTTAGGGAATATTTTTATTAGGAATTGCATTCTCTTTTAGTCATCAGATATGAGTTAATTCTCATACTAATACCTCATACCTCACACCTCATATCAAATGTCTTTTCGGCTTACTGAATCGACTCCCTTTATATTTAACAATTTGGTTACCAAAGTATCCAGCATATCTGTATTATGTACATAAAGATAAAGATTCCCTTCAAAGATACCATCATGGGACTCCAGGCTGATTGATCGCATATTAATTTGATACTCGTTTGAAATTACATTGGTTATCCTGTTGGCTATTCCTTGTTGATCGAATCCACGGATAAAAAGGTGGATAAGATACGACATCACCTTCGATTTGGTCCAGCTCGCTTCCACTATATCGTCCCCATGGCTTGACATTAATTTGATCGCCTCCGAACAAGATTTATTATGAATCATGATCTTTTGATCATCTGAAACAAAACCAACCACGTCATCACCAGGGATGGGATTGCAACATAATGCAAGTGTATAATTGTCATTTTTCCGATTGTCAGTCAATAAAAATGGAACCTGTTTATCGATCTTTTTATATTCATCCTTTTTATCACCACCAAAGGAAAGTTTCCAAAACTTTACAAACTTATTGATTGATTTCTCAAGCAGAGTGGTTTCGAGGTTATCAAGGCTGACAAGGCCCATACCGATTTCTGCATATAATTGTTCTTTGGTATGAAGCCCGTAATGGTTGATAAGTTTCTTTAAAGTGTTTGCTGATACTTTTACATTTAGTTTTTCGAGCTGATTGGTGAGTTGAATCCGTCCTTCTTCTATATGTTTCTTTTGTTCTTGTTTGAATGAATCCCTGATCTTTGTTTTTGCTCTGGCAGTTATCGCAAAGTCAATCCATGAAGGTTTCGGTAATTGTTTATCTGAAGTCAGAATTTCAACCTGATCACCGCTTTTAAGTACATGACTCATAGGTACAAGAAAATGGTTCACTTTGGCCCCGATACAATGATTGCCTAGCTCTGAATGGATGTCATAAGCACAATCGAGTACAGTTGCCCCCTTTGGAAGCATCTTCATTTCGCCCTTTGGCGTAAAGATGACAATTTCCTGTGAATAGAGATTAAGTTTAAATTCGTCAAGAAAATCCAAAGCATCTGATTCAGGATTCTTAAGCAATTCCCGTATCTTGTTTAACCATTTATCAAGTTCATTTTCAGTGGAACCATCGCCTTTGTAACGGTAATGTGCTGCAAAACCCCTTTCGGCTATCTCATCCATTCTTTCAGTGCGGATCTGAACTTCAACCCATTGCCCTTTAGGACCCATTACTGTAACGTGCAAAGCTTCATAGCCATTGGCTTTGGGGATGGTAATCCAGTCTCGGATTCTGTCGGGTTTGGGTGTATAGATATCCGTAATTAGAGATAGGATGTCGAAACATTGTCGCTTTTCTGAAATGCCCTCTTTTGATTTAATGACAATCCTAACAGCCAGTAAGTCATATATTTCATCAAAAGTAACATTTTTTGTCTGCATCTTATTCCAGATCGAATAGATGGATTTAGGTCGTCCACTGATAGTGAAATCAAAGTTTTCAGCATGAAGTTTTTCCTGGATAGGCCTGGCAAAATCATAGACAAGATAATTGATCTGTTCCTCTGCGCTATGAAGTTTCATTTCGATCTGCTGATAAACTTCAGGATACTTGAATTTTAAGCTCAGGTCTTCCAATTCTGATTTAATGGCATATAAACCAAGCCGGTGGGCGAGAGGGGCAAAAATATAAAGTGTTTCTGATGATATTTTCAGCTGTTTATTATGAGGCATGGAATCGAGTGTCCTCATATTATGCAGCCTGTCAGCCAGTTTTATCAATATTACGCGCACATCATCGGAAAGGGTAAGAAGCATCTTTCTGAAATTCACTGCTTGCCTTGAATCGAACGAACCCGATAATTTGGTAAGGCCGTCAACAAGTGATGCAACTTTCTCTCCAAACATATTTGAGATGTCGAGCAAGGTATATTCTGTATCTTCGACTACATCATGCAAAATGGCCGCAAGCGCTGATTTTGTTCCAAGTCCAATTTCGCTTACAACTATCTTTGCAACAGACAGAGGATGAATGATATATGGCTCACCTGATTTGCGTCTCACACCCATATGGGCAGTATTGGCAAACATAAATGCCTTTCGGATAAGTTGTTCATTTTCGGGCGTTAAATGCCTTGTGAACGACTTTAAAAGGTCTTCAAACAAATCATTAATCTCTCTTTTTTCAATTTCAGTCTGCAAATCCATTAACCCCTTCCTGGTTCAATTATTTTATTTCAATTCGTAAAAATAGCTCATTTGCTCCTTGAATCATCGATTACTGACAACCGATCACCGATTACCTTTATTCCTCCTCTTCAATCTTCGCTTTTAAAATATTATTGTAAACAATCTCAATCGTTTCCACCATACTTGCCCACGAAAATTTCTCCTTTTCCCTGATGACATTTTGAGTGAAAAATTCTCTTCGGTCATTTGAATAAAAATCATCTATTGCCTCAGCAATAGCTTCGGGTCCCGGTTTTACTACATAACCCACTTTCCCGTGTGGAATGGTTTCGCTAAGACCGCCAACATCAGTTACAAGCATGGGTTTATTATAATGAAATGCAATCTGTGTGACCCCGCTCTGTGTAGCTGATTTATAAGGCTGAACGATCATATCACTGGCGCCAAAGTAATAAGCAACTTCATTATCCGCAATAAAATCAGTACGAAGAACAACAAAATCCGCAAGATTTTTTTCTTTAATAATTTGGTAATATTTTTCAGCTGAGGTGTAAAATTCTCCTGCAACGATCAGCTTTACCGGGAAATGGCGAAGCCTTTCTTCGGCAAATGCTTCAAGAAGCCAATCCAGCCCCTTGTAATCGCGTATAAAGCCAAAAAATAAAAGGTAGCGGAATGTTGGATCGAGCTTCAACTCTTTCAGTGCGTGTTCCCTTGAAACTATTTTGCCGAAACTATCATACAGCGGATGGGGCGTAAATGCCATTGGTGCTTGTGCCCTGAGTTGCTTAAGGTCCTTAAGTACAGCTCTTGACATTGTGATAAATCCATCAGAACTTTTTGTGTAATACCATGTGAATAAATCATCGCCGATCCGCTTTTCATGAGGAATTATGTTATCGGCAATTGTCAATACTTTAGTATGCTTATTCCTACGTACAATTCTTGCAATGGTTCCCAAACAAGGTGCCATAAACGGGATCCAATACCGCACAATCAATAGATCAGGGTTTTCCTTTCTTATTTTTCGCCCAACCGATATCCAGTTGAATGGATTGATTGAATTGACTTCGACCCTGATATCCAAACCTTCCGGCGCAGCTTGATCGGTATATTGGGTTTTTCCCGGAAAGAGAAAGGAAGGATACTGAAGTTTAAAGGTATAGGCCGTAAAATCGTACCCCGCCGACTGGAGTGCATTTCCCAGTCGTTGGTTAAATGTGGCAAGTCCTCCTCTAAAAGGCCATGTTGTTCCGAGTAATATTATTTTATTCATTATACAATACTCGTTTTAGCTAACATTCATGATCAATTTCTCTGTCTTCGTAACCCAATTGGTTCCCGTCGCTTATTTACACAATATAAGTTCTTTATAAATTACTTAAATAAGATGAATTCCCAATTGACAACAAGTACAGCGAACATTATTTTACTCTATGTTTACTTACAAAAGTAGTTATTTTCTGCGGTCTTATTTCTAAGCCTGCCCTATAATCTTGCAAGATGAGAAACATAAATAATGAATGGAGTAGTTAGAAATTCAATGCTTCTAAATGAAAGCTTTAAATTTCTTCACCCTTGCTGATTCTTTTGAAATCGTCTTTATTACGGAAGAGGTAATTTTTGACAATACCTGCATTCTCTCCCGCTTTAAGATCATGTTCATAATCTCCTACTAAAATAGATTCCCTCAATTCCAAATTAAATTCGTCAGCAGCCTGTAAGATCATTCCGGGATTAGGTTTACGGCAGTCGCAGGGCCCCGTGATTTCAGGGTGATGAGGACAATGATAAACCTTTGATATACAAATATTTCTTTGTTCGAATTGTCCAACCATCCAATCAGTCAATGTTGAAAAGTCATTTTCGCTGTAAAATCCTCTGGCAATTCCTGCCTGATTCGTGATTACAAAGATCAGATAGCCCTTTCGTTGGAAGTATTCACAAAAATCAAAAATCCCATCAATAAATTCAAAGTCCTCAATTTTAAAGACATAGTTCTTTTCTTTATTGATAACTCCATCCCTGTCTAAAAATAAGGCTTTGCTCTTTATCATTGTAATTAATTCAAATCCAAATTCCTGAAAAACCTAAATCCAAAAGATAATTATAAAAACCGAAGTAATGTAATGATGTAAGACAACCTCTTTTACCAAAAACCTTATTTTCCTTCATTCAGTATAATATTTAAAAGAAATTAATTTTTTACTACGTTTACTACGATTACCCCTTTACTATTTTTACCATTTATTTATATGATAAATATCCAAATTCTCATTTTAAAGTTCCTTTTGAACAATCATATCGTCCAATCTAATTACCTGATTTATGAAAATCGAATTATTTAATTAAAATTGTAAACCTGATATTTAATCTATCAACAACTACTGATTACAAACCCCGATCGCCAAAATCACTTTGTGCTTTTTCATAATCCGCCGGAATACCGATATCAATGAAATAATTGTCCGAAATGTATGCTCCGAATTTCAATCGATGAACTTCTCTTTCAAGGAAATCTTTTTCGAAAGAAAATTTACTCCCCGCTTGAATTGATTCAATAATCTCTCTATTAATAAGATAAACTCCGCCATTGATAAAACCCGAATCGCAGGGTTGTTTTTCTTTCATTCCGCTAACCCTGTTCTGATCAACCGTAACTGTCCCATACCGATCGAAGCGCTCCATTGGTTTTAAACACATCGTAAGATCAAAATTTCCGTTTGAATGGAATTGATTTAATTCACTGATGGACAGATCGAAATAAGTATCGCCGTTAATAATTAATACTTGCTTTTCGACAGTAAGATCAAGAGCTTTTCGGATTCCACCTCCTGTGCCAAGAGGTTCATCTTCAACGGAATAAATCAGTTCAGCAGATTGAAATTTGTAGCCGAAATAGTTGATGATCACTTCATTCTTATATCCCACAGCAAGAATAATCCGCTCAATCTTTTGTTGTACAAGGCTTTGAAGTATATAATAAAGGAATGGTTTTCCGCAGACAGGCGCCATAGGTTTAGGCACATCAGAAAGAACTGACTGAATGCGCGTTCCAAATCCCCCGGCTAATATAATTGCTTCCATCCTAATTGATTATGAGGCATTAAATCAATATGACTAATTCTGTTTTTCAAAAAGCTTGATACTATTTTTCCTTTATTTTTGCTTCTTTGCGTCATTTGCGAACACCTACCCAAAAAATGGGGCATGATGCGAAAATGACTATGAGATTCCTCATTCCGCTTCGCTCCATTCGGAATGACAGTCGAAAGCGGTTTATAGGGGGAGGAAGGGGCGGCGAAGCCGCCCCTTCCTCCCCCTATCTCAAAGACAAACTGTCATTCTGAACGAAGTGAAGAATCTTTTGTAAATTACCTGTAAATGTGCGGGTTGTATAATCTGTCATTGGTAGAAATATTATTTCAATATATTTTCCATCCGTGACAACCACCCTCCGAAAAATGAACATTCATTGCTTTTCCGCCAAATTGCACTAAGGCATTCATCACATTGACTTTTTTCACCGGATCAACAATAAACATCATATATCCGCCGCCGCCAGCTCCCGATACTTTCCCTGCCATTGCACCAGCCTTTATACAAGCATCATAAATCCGCTCAATCAAAGGATTTGATATAGAATGTGCAGTCTTCTTTTTATTGATCCAGGACTGATTTAAAAGTTCTGCAAAATCCTTGATCTTTCCATTCAACAATGCATCCTTCATTTTAAGTGAGATTTCTTTTAACTCATGCATCGCATCTAAAGTCACAGTCGATTTCTTCTCCACATTCGATTTTTGCTCATCGATAATCTCAGACGAAAACCTCGAAATATCTGTATAGTAAAGAATCATCGATGCTTCCAGTTCATCCTTGATCCAATTCTTTATTCTTAACGGATTGACAATCACAATGTCATCCTTGTAAAATTCGATGAAATTAAAACCTCCGAATGTTGCAGCATACTGATCCTGTTTCCCTCCGCTCAATCCTACATCGATCCGTTCAATTTCATAAGCAAGTTTTGCAATATCATACTCCCCGAGCGGTAATTTAAGCCATTCAGTATAAGCCTTTACCATTGCCACAACCATCGTCGATGACGATCCCAAACCGCTACCCGGAGGTGCATCGGCAAAAGTAGTCATCTTGAAAGAAAGCGGTTTCCCTCCGTTAAAATCCCTGACAATCCGATTATAAACCCCTTTATGAAGATCAAGCTTGCCATCCAATTCAAAAGAATCTGCCGATTTTGAAGAAAACGTTTGGTTCATATCTGCAGCTTCGAAATAAACTTCGCCATTTGACTGTTCTTCAATGGTGCAAGTAGCATATAGATCAATCGATACGTTTAATACCGACCCTCCAAATTCATCGCTATAAGGGCTCAAATCGGTGCCCCCTCCTGCAAGACCAAGACGAAGTGGTGCTGTTGAACGAATAATCATAAGTGTAAATTACTTAAAACTGAAAATACAAAATTGGAAATAAATTAGATTTTTCACTTCACGTATGAAAGCGCACTTCTATAATTTATTCATTTTCTTATTCAACTCTTCAACATTTATTTCATTATCAGACTCAATAATCCCATCAATATTGGTGATTAGGTAGTTTTTAATTAAATCAAATTGATTATCTTCAAAAAGTGGTGAATTTATTCCAACCATGTAATCTTTAATTCGAGTTAGAACAAACATTTGCTTTTGAGTTGGAGTAGTGATTGAAGAATCTGTAGTTTCTTTTTGTTTATTAATTGGCATATCATATGTCCAGAATGCGAAGTCTCTGCCTTTTACTGACTTTAAACATTTAATATTACTATTGATGTTGAATGACAGTGTTTTTTCGAGATAACTCTTTTCCCAATCAACATATTCATTGATGAAATCGACGAATGTTAAATTTTGTTTCGTATTGCCAATAAATTTGATTTTATTCAAAATCTTTATTTGAACCATTTTTTTGTCAATAATGAATACGTTTTGGTTTTCCGTTTTCATTTTTTCTACACCCTTTAATTCAAGATAGAAGTTGGCTCCTGGATAATTATAAACTAAAATTAAACTAGTTGGCGTCCCAATCAATTCTTGAGCACTCAGCATTTTGCAAAATAAAAAGAGGACAACAAAAAGAACTTGTTTCATAAAATTAAATTTTTAAAATACAATAATATTAATTGTAATCTAATAAATTGAAGTAAATCATCTCTAATTCAAAGTAAATTTACCTTTCCTGATTGTAAAAACCTGATTTTTCATAAAAGTTATTTTCTTGCCATTTTGTATTGCAGGAGCCCATTTTGGCATTCTATCAATAACTTCCTTGAATTTATTTGCATCCAATTCAATCTTTGTCAGGTTAGCAAATGATTTACAACAAGTCATTCCATCGGGATAAATTATGATTCCAAGAAAAATCTTTCCATCAACAATTTGTTCAAGATTCTTGTCATCAATAAATTTATTCATATAATCTATTAAACTTATTGAATCACAACTCCAAATAGGTACTTTTTCAGCCTGCACAAACATTTCATCGATTCTACAATCGTTGAAGTTTACAGGTTTAATCTGGGAGATTGCCATAATAGGAAACAATAAAGCAATAATAGGTAGTAGTGTTTTCATAGTTATAGTCTTTAATTAATGAAAGTACAAAGTTGACAATAAATCGGAGTACTATCAACAAGAAATATATTATTCGATAAAATTCGTTTTCAGAAAATATTTCTTACTTTTATGAAGCTAAAAGTTAATTGATGAAAAGTTTTACTATTACAATACAGGATAGCAAAGAGAGTGTTTTCATTGAAATGATGAAAAGTCTCAACTTTGTGAAAAAGATTGAGGAAGTGTCTGATGATCTAATTCCTGAGGAGCACAAGAAAATTGTGCTCGACCGTCTTAAATATATCGAAGAAAACCCCGAAAGTTGCCTGAATTGGGAAGATATTGAACAAAAACTAAAACTCTAAATGTGACATTTAAAGTAACTTATGCTCCTGGAGTTTACGAAGATTTACAACAGGCTATATATTACTATAACTCCCGAAAGAAAGGTTTAGGCTCTCGCTTCCTTAAGGCTATTAAAGTCAAGACCTCACAGATTAAATCTAATGCTTACAGCTTTCAAATACGTTATAACGACATTAGATGTACTCCTATAGATAAATTTCCCTATACAGTCCATTATCGAATCTTCCCGGAAACTGGCACGATTATCATCGTCTCAATCTTAAGCGACGACCGGAATCCTTAAATATGGGACAAGCGTTCAAAATCGGAGATATAAAATTTAATAATCTTATGCATTAAGGTCCAAATTTAGAATTTCCCATGATCTAAATTGATCAACCAAATTTCACCTTGCTTTGTAATAGTCATCATAATCAAAGATGGTAAATAACGTCAACTCTTTATCAGATTGGTAGTTCAACCGTAATTTATCTGCTGCTTTACTCATTTGACTTGTATGCTCTTGTTCAGGAATCGAGCGAATGGTTTTTTCGATCACATAAATACGTTTCTGAATTGGTAATCTTTGGATTTCTTTTATTAATTCGGTCACTCTCATATCAGAAACATTTTGTTCTTAATGTACAAAATCTTAAGGGTTTTTCAAAAGTTTTTATACAGCATCGTATTTATCATTTGGATTATGATCGTTTATTTTTTATACTTTTGCTAAAAATAGGAAACAATGGGAAAACAGAATTGGAAACCGGGGAATATGATTTATCCATTGCCTGCAGCGCTGATCAGCTGCGGCAGTTCGCCCGATGAATATAACCTGATGACAGTATCATGGCTCGGAACGATATGTTCTGATCCTCCAATGTGTTATATATCAGTTCGCCCCGGACGTGCATCTTATGATATTATCAAGAGAAACGGCGAATTTGTAATCAATCTCACTACTGTTGAATTGGCTGAGGTTACAGATTGGTGCGGCGTCAAATCAGGACGAGAAATGGATAAATTCAAGGAAAGTGGCCTCACACCAATCCCGGCAACTGTTGTTAATTGCCCTATTGTTGAGGAAGCTCCTGTAAGTATTGAATGCAGGGTCAAAGAGATTATCTCGTTAGGCTCTCACGATATGTTTATTGCAGATGTTGTCAACATCGTTGCTGATGATAAATACATTGATTCTGAATCAGGCGCTTTTGATCTTGCCGCCTCAGGACTTTTAGCTTACAGTCATGGAAATTATTACGCGATGGGTGAGAAGGTTGGTAAATTTGGATGGAGCGTGATGAAAGATAAAACAAAAAGACGTTTAAATAAATAAGGTGCTATAAAAGATACAGAACAACTTACCGGACAACACCATGAAAAACAACATCATAATCGGACTCTTATTTCTCTTTAGTATGACAGCATGTGATTCAAAGGATAAACCAAAGGAAACAAATCCTTTATTGGCTGAATGGAATACTCCTCATCAGACGCCGCCGTTCCCGTTAATTAAGCATGAACACTTTATTCCGGCAATTGACGCCTCCTTAACAGAGGCAAGGGCAGAGATTGATGCCATAATAAAAAGCACTGATAAACCAACTTTTGCAAACGTGATCGTAGCGCTTGAAGTTGCGGGAGAAAAGCTTGAGCGTTCAACGAGTGTGCTCTTTCACCTGAATTCGGCCAATACCGATGATACGATACAGGGAATAACTCGTGACGTATCCCCCAAGTTATCAGAGTTTTCAAACTATGTATCGCTTAATGAAACTTTGTTCAAAAAAGTAAAAGAGGTTTATTTACAAAAGGAACAGCTTAATTTGTCTGCCCAGGATAAACAACTGCTCGAGAAGAAGTACCTCGGTTTTGTAAGAAGCGGGGCAAATCTTGCGGGTGACGCAAAAAAAAGGTATGCAGAAATAACGACCGAACTCTCTAAGTTATCCCTGCAATTTGGCGAAAATTTATTGGCTGAAACCAATGCCTATCAATTGGTGATCACCGATAAAAAAGATCTTGCTGGAATCCCGGAAGCTGATTGTGAAGCTGCAGCACAAGCGGCAAAATCCAAAGGCAAAGAAGGGTGGCTTTTTAGTCTACAGTGGCCGAGTTACAGCGCTTTCATGAAATATGCCGATAACAGGACGCTTCGTGAACAAATATACCGTGCGTACAGCTCAAGGGGGTATCAAAAAAATGATAAAAACAACGAAGAGATCATTCGTAAACTGGTCAACCTTAGGTTGGAAGCCGCGAAACTTCTTGGGTACAACAGCTATGCCGATTATGTTCTTGCCGAGCGGATGGCTGAAAATGCCAAACAAGTCAATGACTTTCTGAATCAATTACATGCAGCCTCAAGGAAACCGGCAGAGAACGATTACAAAGAAGTGGAATCACTCGCCAGGAAACTGGGCCTTACAGATAAAGTTCAACGCTGGGATTGGAGTTATTATTCTGAGAAACTTAAAAATGCCAATTACAAGTTTGATGAACAACAGGTAAAACCATATTTTCAATTGGAAAAGGTTCGTGAGGGAGTATTTGAATTGGCCCACCGTCTTTATGGTCTGACATTTAAGGAAAATAAGGAGATCCCGGTTTATCATCCAGATGTCACTGCTTACGAAGTATTTGACCAGGATGGATCTTTTCTTTCAGTACTTTACCTCGATTTCTTTCCGCGCGAAGGGAAAAACGGCGGAGCCTGGATGAACGATATCAGGCCTGAAAGCAATGTGAATGGTAAATTGATCCGTCCGCTGATTACCGTTACCACAAACTTTACAAAACCAACGGCGACAAAACCTTCATTGCTGACATTTTATGAAGTATCAACTTTTCTGCATGAATTTGGTCATGCACTTCATGGGATGCTTGCCAATACAATTTATCCCAGCCAATCGGGAACCAATGTTTACAGGGATTTTGTAGAACTGCCTTCACAGATCATGCAAAACTGGTGCACCCAGAAAGAATGGCTCAATCTATTTGCCACTCATTACCAGACAGGCGAAAAGATTCCTGAAGAATTGGTAAAGAAACTGATTGATGCAGAGAATTTTCAGGCTGGATATCTGTCTGAACGTCAATTGAGTTTTGGTTTTGATGATATGGCATGGCATTCTATAACAGAACCAATGAAAGGTGATATCCTTGAATTTGAAAGGAAAGCGATAGCTCCTACAGAACTTTTCCCTCAGGTAAACGGAAGTTGTCTGAGCACTTCATTCTCTCATATTTTTGCCGGAGGATATGCTGCCGGTTATTATGGATATAAATGGGCCGAAGTTTTGGATGCCGATGCATTTTCAGTATTTAAGAAGAATGGAATTTTCGATAAGGCTACAGCAACCTCCTTCCGTAAGAATCTGCTTGAAAAGGGTGGTACTGAACATCCGATGAAATTATACATCGCCTTCCGGGGACAAGCGCCGTCAATCGAACCGTTGTTGGAAAGAAGCGGGCTGAAGAAATAATTACGAATAAGGAATTACGAATTAAGAAGGGTTTCAGGGTTTCAATGTTCCAAAGTTTCAGTTAGGGCCTGGAACACTGAAACACTGAAACTCTGAAGCAGTCTTTTAACTCTGAAACTATTTATCTAATTTTGGGGTCTATAAATAAAGTCTGAAATGTTAGAACGAATCAAAGAATTAAAGAAGGAGATTGAAGAAATTGTCGCTAATTCTGTGGAAGAGGCGGAAGGTTTGCGTATTAAGTACTTAAGCAAGAAGGGTGAAATCTCCAAATTATTTGAGGAATTTAGAAACGTTTCAGCTGATCAAAAAAAGGAAATTGGTCAGGCAGTAAATACGCTTAAAGAATTTGCGCAAGAAAAGATTAACCTTTTGAGAGAAGGTTTGCAGGAACAAGAAACTAAGGGTTACGGAATCGATTTAACACTGCCGGGAGAATCGATGAAACTCGGTACCCGTCACCCAATTTCTATTGTTAAAAATGAGATTCTCGAAATCTTCAAACGTTTGGGTTTTGTTGTATCCGAAGGACCGGAAATTGAAGATGACTGGCATGTTTTTGGCGCTTTGAATTTTGCCGATGATCACCCGGCGCGCGATATGCAGGACACCTTTTTTATCCAGCGTGATCCCGATATTTTATTACGGACGCATACTTCCTCTGTTCAAGTTCATGATATGGAGACTAAGAAGCCGCCAATCCGGACTGTAACATTTGGACGTGTTTTCCGCAATGAAGCTATTTCTTACAGGGCCCACTGCATGTTTCATCAGATCGAAGGACTGTATATTGATGAAAATGTATCCTTTGCCGATTTAAAACAAACACTTATATATTTTGCAAAGGAATTCTTCGGTGAGAATGCTGAAATCAGAATGCGGCCTTCATATTTTCCATTTACCGAACCCTCTGCTGAGGTCGATGTATCCTGCTCAATTTGCGGGGGAAAGGGTTGTAATGTATGTAAAAATACCGGTTGGCTCGAAATACTTGGATGTGGAATGGTTGATCCTCATGTGTTTGAGGCCTCCGGAATCGACAGTAAAAAGTATACGGGTTTTGCATTCGGACTTGGAATTGAACGCATTGCAATGCTTAAATTTGGTATAAACGACCTCAGATTGTATTTTGAGAATGATGTAAGGTTTCTGCAGCAATTTGAGTCTGCACATTAAGATTTTAGAAATTTAGGTTGTAGAAGTTAAGGTTACCAGACTAAAAGCTTAATGATATTGATCCCCATTAATCTCTGTTAGTCCTTTTCTAAAACTTGATTGAATTTCCAAATCAATTATATTGACAAAAAAACACCCTGTCCGAAATGAACAGGGTGTATTTTAATATTAAAGTGAAGCATGGTATTACATTAATTTTACACCAGCGCGATATTGATAATGAAGCATCTTTGTTGCAGCTCCATCAGTATCATCCACAAACTTTTCATTCTTGGGATCCCATTTGACGGTACGTTTCAGCTGACAGGCGATATTTCCAAGATTACAAACGGTACAGCTGCTGTGGCCGATTTCAACCGGTACAACAGGATCTTTATGACTGCGTACTGATTCAATAAAGTTCAATTGGTGAGGTATCTTAGTTTCATATGGTCCTTCACTCTTTTCTTTCTTCTCAGCAAAGAACTTTGGATCAGATGCATTGAAATATTCACGTGCAACTTCTATCCAACCCTTCTCGCCCCAAAATTTAACACCCTTAGTCAATTTAGTATCCCAGGGTTCTGAAGTCATCTCAACGCCGTTGGCATATTTGAATTTCATAAACTCCGTTCCATCACCAATTGGAGATGCTTCAACAGGACCATTTCTGTCCATGCCAAGACCCCACTGAGCAATATCGAACATATGTGCGCCCCAGTCCGTAGTGAATCCGCCACCCATCTCTGTATACCAGCGCCATGCACCCCATATTTTTTCGTTTACCTCAGGTTCGAGGGTGATAAGGGGATCCAATTGATTGTTATAATGAATGTTCTGTGGCAGTGAACCCAACCAGAGTGGCCAGTTCAGGTCAGCAGGCAGCTTTTCTTCAGGAAGATCATACGGTTTTGGTGGAGCGCCAACATAGGCATTTACTTTAGTAATTTTCCCAAGGGCGCCTGATTGTACCATTTTAACTGCATGCTGGAAGTTTGGATCAGAACGTTGCTGACTTCCAATTCCAAGAATACGACCTGTCTGACGAACAACTTTCTTCAGCTGCTGGCCTTCATAGATTGTGAAAGTCATAGGTTTTTCCAGATAAACATCCTTACCTGTCCTTAAGGCAGCAATAGCGATCCTTGCATGGGAAAAATCGGGAACGGCAATTACAACAGCATTAATATCTTTTCTGTTTAACAGATCTCCAAATTTTTCATAGGTATCTATCTTAACAGTTTTCCCTTGTTTGGCATAAAAAGCAGTCACACGCTTTTCAAAGCGTTTCCGTTTGATCCCATAAACATCACAACCAGCTACAACTTGTACACCCGGAATTTTAAGAAAGCCACTAAGCAGAAACATCGATTGCTGTCCCATTCCGATAAACCCGAGCTTAATGTCAGCATCACCCGACGCCTCGCCAAATGAATTTAATCCGGGAATAACTGCAAGACCGGCCATTCCTATAGCTGAAGCAGTGAGGAATTGGCGTCTTGACCAT
>Ga0364867_10507_pt1 | contig 20218 bp, 17 predicted proteins | sample ExccelAu500001D4_3_FD_206915 | JGI IMG/M metagenome (GOLD analysis project Ga0364867, IMG submission 206915) | Enriched cells from Trout Bog Lake Hypolimnion, Wisconsin, USA - BchlTB.Aug13.5000.01.D4 | ecosystem: Environmental > Aquatic > Freshwater > Lake > Hypolimnion/Profundal zone | place...
CCAGGTTCAATAATCGCATTACCTGATAGGTTCCATCCAGTTCAAACCATTTCATGGCAAAATTGGGACTGTTCTTTTGATAATGGTGGTTATTCTGAAACAATTCACCCATTAATAAAATGCCAATCGGGCCGGTATTTTTAGAATGGTCTCCATTTTCATAATTGGAATAGCCATATTTATGCCCGCACCAGTTTACAATAGCACCCTGAACAGGCCCCATTAAAAAATGAACAGGTAATAATAAAAACCACCAGTAATCAGGTGCAAATAGAATATAAACAGAAGTATACAGCATACCAAACAGTAGTCTGGTAATAATATGATGGCCAATTTTATCCAGCTTATCCCAAACAGGCAGGTATTCTACCGTAAACTGCGCTTCCGGTAAGTTTTTACCGGTCAGGAACCCACGAAAAATAACAATGGTATGATGCATCATCTGGTAAATATCTTTAAAGAAATGCGGGGAATGCGGGTCTTTTTCTGTATCACTGTATACATGGTGCATCCGGTGCATTACCCCATAAGCACGGGGTACCAGAAAGGAAGAGCCTTGTACAAACCAGGTACTCAGGTAAAAGAATTTCTCCCAGTTTTTGGTAGTGGTATACATTTGGTGAGAGGCAAAACGATGCAGAAAAAAAGAATGAAAAAATAAAGACAGAAACCAATGGCAAAGAAAAAAACAGATGATGATGAGCATTAAATGGGTAAGTTAAGACCTGTAAGGTAGGCTTTGCAGGTAACAGTAGCCGAAATAATAAACAGCAGATAGAGATTCCATCAAATGCGATGGAGCTTTCTGCTGTTTATTATAGATAGTTATTTATTACAAACACCTGATCTGTATGAACTTACTATGAGGCCAGGGTATTACTTATTATAATACCGGAATTTTTATACCACTCCGGTAAACTGTTTCAGAAAACGAACATCATTCTGAGAATAGAGGCGAAGATCGTTCACCCGGTATTTTAACTGGCAAATCCTTTCTACCCCCATTCCAAAAGCAAAGCCGGTATATTTATTAGAATCAATGCCAAAATTCTCCAGCACTTTCGGATGCACCATACCGCTCCCCAATATCTCCACCCATCCGGTATGTTTACATACATTACAACCATCACCGCCACAGATCAGGCAACTGATATCCATTTCTGCACTCGGTTCTGTGAATGGAAAATAAGAAGGGCGGAAACGTACTTTGGTGTCTTTACCAAACATTTCCTGTACAAAAAAGTATAAAGTCTGTTTCAGGTCGGCAAAACTTACATTTTCATCTACATACAAACCCTCCACCTGGTGAAAAAAGCAATGTGCACGGGCGCTGATGGTTTCATTACGATAAACACGACCCGGGCAAATCACTCTGATTGGTGGTTTTTGGTGCTCCATTACCCTTGCCTGCACACTGCTGGTATGGGTACGTAATAACCAGGCTGGGTCCTGATTAATGTAAAAAGTATCCTGCATATCACGGGCAGGATGATCTTCCGGCAGGTTCATTGCGCCAAAATTATGCCAGTCATCTTCAATTTCCGGTCCCTCTGCCACTGCAAAACCCAAACGCTGAAATATAGAAACAATTTGATTTCTTACCAGACTTAAAGGATGCCTGGTTCCAACAGGAATCGGGTCTCCCGGTAAGGAAAGATCAATTTGTGCAGTGGAATGGTCCCCCTCTTCCAGGGCTTCTTTCAGGGCTGTATATTTATTTTCAACAAATAACTTAAAATCATTCAGAATCTGGCCAAATTCCCTTTTTTGTTCATTGGGAACATTCTTCATTTCGCCCATTACTGATTTCAGCAGGCCTTTTGTACCCAGGTATTTAATGCGGAATGTTTCCACCGCATCAGCGCTTTGTGCAATTTCTGCCTGTATCTCCTGTTTGTACTGTTCTAATTGTTGCAACAATTTTTCCATGCTGCGAAGATAAAGATTTGCAATGATGAATAAAAAGGAGGTAAAAGCCCTTCAAAACCCTCGGTACAAAAAATTATACCAAACACAACGTATTCCTTACATTTGCTGGAGATGACATACGAAAACATGGAATACAATACTGCAAGAAATTATCTGAGTATGAAAGAGTATGGCCGCCATATACAGAAAATGGTGGAATACGTAAAGACGATTGAGGACTCTGAGAAGAGGAACCTGCAGGCTAAATCAGTGATTGAACTGATGGGTTTTTTAAACCCGCATTTACGTAATGTGGAAGATTTTCGTCACATGCTTTGGGATCATCTCTTCTTTATCAGCAATTTTCAGCTGGATGTGGAAAGTCCTTATCCAATTCCGCAGAAAGAAACTTATAAAGCCAAGCCAGACCCGCTTCCTTATCCGAAGCGCTATCCAAAATATTCGCACCTGGGTAAGAACCTGGAAGTGGTCATTGATAAAGCATTGAAAGAAGAAGACCCTGAAAAGAAAACTGGATTTGCACATGCTATTGCTTATTATATGAAGCTGGCATACAGTAACTGGCATAAAGAACTGGTTCATGATGATGCTATCAGGAGTGAGCTGGACAGTATTACCGGTGGAGAACTGGAATTCAGCAATACTCCTTATATTAAACACAGGAACCAGAATTTTGAAAGGGACGAATATCCCAGAACCAATAACCGCAGGCAGAATTTTGGAAGGAATGATAACCGGAATATGGGAGGCAGCCGTGATAACCGTATGGGCGGTAACAGGCCCGATAATCGTATGGGTGGCAACAGACCTGATAACCGTATGGGCAATGGCAACCGCGATAACCGCAATAACAGTAGTGGTGGAGGTGGCATCAACGGTGGCCGGGATAACCGCAATAATAACCGCAACTTCAAGAAAAGATATTAAACCAGCGGGGTTTAAAAATATAAATGTTAAAAAGAGCTGTGATGTCACGGCTCTTTTTATTTTTACATTATCACTCAAAATCAACTCATGTTATCATTTGAAGTCAGGGGCGGCAAGAAATTAAAAGGCGAGATAGTGCCCCAGGGTGCCAAGAATGAAGCATTGCAAATTCTATCTGCAGTGCTGCTAACCAAAGAGGTTATTACCATTAATAATATACCGGATATACTGGATGTAAATCTGCTGATAGAACTGTTACAGGACATTGGAGTAAAAGTGCAGCGCCCGGACCGCCATACCTGTATTTTACAGGCAGATGAAGTGCAGGTGGATTTTCTTGCTTCGGATGCTTTCCGTAAAAAAGGAGGAAGATTAAGAGGTTCTGTTATGCTGGCCGGACCCCTGTTGGGCAGGTTTAAAAAAGCGTATATTCCTAAACCCGGTGGAGATAAAATTGGCCGGAGAAGGCTGGATACCCATATTATTGGTTTTGAAAAATTAGGTGTACAGTTTCAGTATGACGATGAGCACCAGTGTTTTCTGCTCACAGCCCCGCATTTAAAGGGGGCTTATATGTTGCTGGACGAGCCGTCTGTTACCGGTACTGCCAATATTGTGATGGCAGCAGTGCTGGCTGAAGGAACCACAACTATTTATAATGCTGCCTGTGAACCCTATGTGCAGCAATTATGCCGGATGCTGAATCAGATGGGTGCCAGGATATCGGGTATTGGCAGCAATTTACTGGTTGTAGAGGGTGTGGAAATATTGCATGGAACCGACCATACTTTATTACCGGATATGATTGAAGTAGGCAGTTTTATTGGTTTGGCTGCCATGACTCAAAGTGAGATTACCATTAAAAATGCCGGAGTTCAGCATTTGGGTATTATTCCGGATAAATTCAGACAATTGGGAATTGATTTTACCATTCAGGGAGATGATATTTATATACCAGAACAGGAATCTTACCAGATACAAACCTATCTGGATGGGGGAATTCTGACGGTGTCTGACCATCCCTGGCCGGGTTTTACACCAGATTTACTGAGTATAGTATTGGTGGTAGCCACTCAGGCTATTGGCAGTGTCCTGGTTCATCAGAAAATGTTTGAAAGCCGCCTCTTTTTTACGGATAAATTAATTGATATGGGTGCCCAGATTATTTTATGCGATCCCCATCGGGCAACCGTAATCGGATTAGGCAGAAAAAATAATCTAAGAGGAATCACCATGAGCAGTCCGGATATCCGCGCCGGTGTAGCCCTGCTGATTGCAGCTTTAAGTGCTGATGGAAAAAGTACTATACAGAATATTGAACAGATTGACCGTGGCTACCAATATATTGATGATCGCCTGAGAAATTTAGGGGCTGATATCAGAAGGGTGTAAACAAAGCGCTTATCTTTATAGCATGGGAGCTGTGCATTTTGATAAATTCCAGGCAGAAGCATTAGGTGTAACCTATACGGTATACGCTTACCAATCCATCCTGGGAAATCATTATGAATGCCATCTGGGCAAATTTGAAAAAGTTTCCATCTTTTACTCCTACAATGTAGAAAATGCCCCACAATGGGCAGAGAATGGCACCAAAGTTACCGACCGAAGTAAGGCCCTTGGAGCTGCCATTGAACAATATGAAAAGGAAAAAAAAGCAGGCTGGTCACAATAATAAAATTATTTATTTTTCAGCAATTGCAATGATTCAGCCAGTAAAGTGGTCATTTTAGAAAGAAATAGCTGTGAAAAAGAAAAATATAATGGCCATAGGTGTTTTTCTGATGGTTTTATGTCTGGCATCAGTTTCCTGTAAAAAGAATGCCCAGCAACCGGATGTTTTAAAACCCGTTGTTTTACCCGCCAATGCAACCGGCATTATACAAAGTAATACAGATTTTGCATTCGACTTTTTGCATAGTGTATTACAAAATGACAATACACCCACTAATAAACTGGTTTCACCACTGAGTATTTATATTGCATTAAGTATGCTGTATAATGGGGCAAACGGAGCTACCCTGGATTCTATTCAATACGCCCTGAGGTTAAATAATGCCGGCGCGGCTTACCTGAACAAAACCTGTAAAGCTTTATTGCAGCAATTACCATTCAGTGATAATGAAGTTAATCTGTCTATTGCCAATTCTATCTGGTACGATCAGTCGTTGCAACCCCTGCAAAGCTTTTTAAATATCAATGACAGTTTTTACAATGCCCAGGTACAGGGATTGAATTACAGCGATCCATCTTCCGTTAATACAGTTAATAACTGGGTATCTGCCAAAACAAATGGCAGGATTACAAAGATTATTGACCAGCTGACCAGTAACCTTTATTTAATCAATGCTGTTTATTTTAAAGGGTCCTGGAAAACTGCATTTGATCAAAGTAAAACAGTCAAGGCACAATTCACTACTGCAGCTGGTACCAGTGAAAGCGTACCCTTTATGTCTCTGACCCATACTTTTAATTATCTGGCAAATGATACAGCACAAATGGTACAACTGCCCTATGGTGGTGGCGATTTTAATATGTTTGTGTTGTTGCCTGCAACAAATTATACAGCAACTCAATTGGCATCTTTCTTAAACAGCGGAACTTTTTCCAGCTGGCAATCAAGAATGGATAGCATGTCTGTTCAGCTCTCAATTCCTAAATTCCAGTACAGTTACGGCATCAGCAATATGCAGCCGGAACTATCTGATATGGGAATGGGGATTGCCTTTACACATTCTGCTGATTTAACCCGTATTTACCTGCAAGGAGCACAGGTAAGCCAGGCCATACATAAAACCTGGATCAATGTGGATGAAACCGGAACAGAAGCAGCTGCAGTAACTGCTATCGGGATTATAACAACAGTTGCAAGGGATAATACAATGATTGTAAACCATCCATTCCTGTATGTGATTCAGGAAAAAAGTTCAGGTGTTATATTGTTTATAGGTATTGTGAATGATCCGGCTGCTACCTAAAATGCTTTAAAAGAAAAAGTATCAATCACTTAAACGATAACAGGATTTAATAAGCAATCTGAATAAAAAGAGGCTGTCTCAAAAAATAGGGATGGCCTCTTTTTTTTAGTACAATAAAGTGGTTTGTCGCAGCCAGGATATCAGATTCAAAATTCAGACTATACAGCAAATACATACCGTTCCTGTAACAAGTTTCTGATGGTTGTGATTTCTGATAATTAAAGTATATCTTAGAACTTCACCATTCCTGCCAGGGAACAGGTACACCAACATTCAACCAAATCAATAAGCTATTATGAGGAAATTTTTATTGCAGCTTTTAACGGGATTTTATTTTTTAATGGCAAGCGGCCAGGAGGCTGACCTTTCCACCACATTCAAAAACTTTAAACCCCGCAGTATCGGTCCGGCTGGTATGAGTGGCAGGATTACCGCCATTGATGCAGTTTGGAATACACCTGAAATTATTTACCTGGCCAGTGCCAGTGGAGGTGTCTGGAAAACAACTAATGGGGGAGCATCCTGGAAACCTGTATTTGATGAACAGAATATCATGAATATCGGTTCTATTGCCATTACCCAAAGTAATCCATCCGTAGTATGGGCAGGTACCGGGGAAGGCAATCCCAGAAACTCTGTAAGTATTGGAGCTGGCATTTTTAAATCACTGGATGGTGGTAAAACCTGGAAATGCATGGGTCTGGAGAAGACTAAAAATATCCACCGAATTATTATAGACCCCAATAATCCGGATATTGTATTTGCAGGTGCCATAGGTAATCCTTATGATGATCATGCAGAAAGAGGCTTGTATAAATCTATAAATGGAGGAGAATCCTGGAAATTATTGTTACATACCAATGATACCAGCGGTGTGGGAGATATGGTGATGGATCCTGCCAATCCCAATAAACTATTAGTAGCCATGTGGCAGCACAGAAGAACACCCTGGGGATTTAAAAGTGGTGGTGAGGGCAGTGGTTTATATATTACGTATGATGCCGGAAAAACCTTTAAAAAATTAGGAAAAGAAGATGGATTACCAGACAGTGCCTATGGAAGGATTGGGTTAACCATCAGTAAATCTGATCCAAACCGCATCTATGCATTAGTGGAAGCAAAGAAAAATGGTTTATACCGTTCAGATGACGGCGGCATTAAATGGGAGTTGGTAAACAGTGACCCTGCTGTAGTAACCAACCGGGCATTTTATTTTCAGGATATACGGGTAGACCCGGTAAATGAGAACCGGTTATACAATATCAATCAGATGATCAGTGTTAGTGAGGATGGTGGGAAGAATTTCCGGAACCTGATCCCTTATAGCGGGGTACACCCAGACCATCATGCATTTTGGATCAATCCTGTTAACCCTGATTTTATATTGGATGGCAATGATGGAGGAATAGCAGTTACACATGACAGAGGCAGAACCTGGCAATTTGACGAAAAATTACCCGTTGGCCAGTTTTATCATATCAATGTAGACAATAACCTGCCCTATAATGTAATGGGTGGATTACAGGATAATGGAAGCTGGCAGGGCCCGGCATATGCCTGGGTTAATTCAGGACTAAGAAATGCTTACTGGAATGAAGTTAATGGAGGAGACGGATTTGATGTATTACCAGATCCCGACAATTCAGATTGGGTATATTCTATGAGCCAGGGTGGTGAACTGAGCCGTTATAATATTAAAACAGGAGAAACCTGGGAAGTAAAGCCTCCGGATCCTAAATTAACCTTAAAACAACGATTTAACTGGAATGCCGCCATTGCACAGGATCCCTTTGATAAAAGCACTATTTATTATGGTAGCCAGTTTTTAAATAAAACCACCAATAAAGGCGCTTCCTGGGAAATTATATCACCCGACCTTACTACCAATGACAGTGTAAAAACAGACCAGTCGAAGAATGGTGGTTTATCCATCGATATAACCGGTGCTGAAAATTACTGCACTATTCTGGCAATAGAACCTTCTTCCTTGCAAAAGGGTGTAATATGGGTGGGAACCGATGATGGTAACCTTCAGTTAACAAAAGATGGTGGTAAAAGCTGGACCAGCTTCAGGGGTAAAATACCCGGAATGCCGGTAGGTTGCTGGATACCGCAGATCCGTGCTTCACGCTACCATGCCGGTGAAGCGTTTGTTATCTGTAATGATTACCGCAGGGGAGATTTTAAACCCTATATATTCAGAACACAGGATTTTGGTGCAACTTGGACCAGGCTGGTAGATGAACAAAAAGTTACCGGATATGCACTTTGTTTAATACAGGATCCCAAAGAACCCAATTTAATCTTTGTAGGAACAGAACAGGGATTATGGGTAAGCTTTAATAATGGAAAAAAATTCCAGCAGTTTAAAAATGGCTATCCCTCTGTTTCTACTTACGACCTGACTATTCAGGAAAGAGAAGCAGACCTGGTGATTGCCACTTTCGGAAGGGCATTATGGATACTGGATGATATTCGCCCATTCCGGAAATTAGCAGCACAGGAAGGGCAGATAGGAACCCATAAACTACAAGTATTTGATCCACAGCAGGCTTATGAAGCCAAAATAAAAAACCCTTCAGGAATAGATTACAGTATCTGGGGTACTTATGAAGGAGAGAACCGGAAACAGGGGGCTGCAATTAGCTTTTTACTAAATAAAACCAAATCAGATACCGGTAAAATGAAGATTGCAGATAGTGGCTATGCTAAAATTTACAATGCAGAAAATATTCAGATCCGGTCATTAAGGATTAAAACAGATACCGGATTTAACCGGATATACTGGGGCATGGAAGAAAAAGGGATTCGCCCGATTGCTTCCCGACGAGGAGGAAACAGGGGAGCAGGTAGTGATGAACCTGCTGGTTTACCGGCAGATCCAGGCGTATATAAAGTAGTGATTGAAGCAGGCAAGGAAAAAGATTCTGCCTTTGTTACCGTAAATGATGATCCTTATGCACCTGTTAGCAAAGAAATCAGAGATGCTAGAAAAGCATTTAATAAAAGAATCAATACACTTTCACTAAAGGTGACCACTTTAAACGACCGGCTCAATGAAGCAGATGAAATTGTATTAACAGTGAATGAAGACCTAAAAAATGCAGATTCTACCAGGGCAGACAGTTTACGTAAATCAGGCAGAGCTATTCAGGATTCTATCAAAAATATCCGGTACCTGATCAGTGGTAAACCCCAGGAAAAGCAGGGTTATGGCAACCTTCCTCAGGTAACCATTGGCAATGCAATTGGAGAGCTTCGCAGAAATGTGTTTAATAAAACAACAGTTCCAGGCGAGCAGGAAGAAAGGCTGTTTACCGAAGTAACAGAACTGGTGAACCAGGCATTGAAGAAAGGAAATGATTTTTTTGAAGGCAAATGGAAAGCATACCGGGCTTATACGGAAGCCACACCTGTAAAACTTTTCAAGGATTATACACCCATAAACTAAAGAAAGTATCTGAACTGTTTCGGTTTTGCAATATTTACAATAACTTTAATCTGATAACTGTTGTTAAAATCGAATATTTATGCGAAAAACCTATCTGCAATTAGCAAGTCTGGTTATATTATTAATTATTTCTCACCTTGTTTCAGCACAGAATATCGATTCTGTGCTGAATATTTATAACGACCATTACCAGCAGGAAAAGATTCATATACATTTTGACAAATCGGTTTACAATAAGGGGGGAACCATCTGGATGAAACTGTACCTGATGGCAGGTGCAGATTTATCGGATTACAGTAAAAACATTTATGTAGACTGGTTTACTGCAGAAGGAAAATTACTGGAACATCAAATTGCACCTGTATTACAGTCCTCCGCTAAAATGCAGTTTCAAATACCCACGGCTTATGAAGGTAGTACCTTATATGCTGTTGCTTATACCCGCTGGATGCTGAATTTTGATACAACTTTTCTTTACAGAAAAGTAATTCCAGTTGCACAGGCAATACCTGTAAAAAAACAAGCACCTGTTATCAGTATTCATTTTTTCCCTGAAGGGGGAAACCTGGTCAATGGGTTGTTATCACTGGTTGCATTTAAGGCCAATGACCAATGGGGTAACCCGGCAAACGTAAGTGGGGTGGTGGTATCCGGCAATGGTGTTTTGGGAGATTCACTATTAACCATACACAATGGTATGGGCAGTTTTTCTATAACCCCTAAAGCAAATGAAGCATATACAGTACAATGGAAGGATGAAAGTGGTGCAATACATAATACAGCCCTTCCAGCAGCTTTAAATTCTGGAGCAACTATTGAATTGCATCCGATGCAGGGAAGAACATTGTTTGAAATAAAGAGATCAGAAACTGTTACGGATAATTTTAAGCAACTGAACCTGATTGCTACTATTCATGGACAGGTTATATACAGTTCCCGGATTACTTTAAATGTAAAAACTTCGGTTTTATCACAGATCCGGACAGACAAGCTGCCAACCGGAATACTAACATTTACCTTATTTGATCAGCAATGGATGCCACTGGCAGAAAGGATTGTATTTGTCAATAACCATCAATATGCATTTCATCCGGTACTTAATTTTCCGTTAAGGTCACAGGATAAAAGAGGAAAAAATGTATTACAGATTGATATGCCCGACAGTATTGCGGCCAATCTTTCTGTTTCGGTTACGGATGCAGGTTTATTGAGCGATAGCAGTTCTACAATTCTTACTGACTTGTTACTAAGCGGAGATCTGAAAGGATTTGTTTATAACCCTGCTTATTATTTTTCAGGAAATGATGATGCGGTAGTCCAGGCTTTAGACCTGGTTATGTTAACTCATGGCTGGAGAAGATATAAATGGGAAAATATCATTGCAGGAAAATTACCAGTACTGTCTTATCCCAGGGAAACTGATTTTATAAGTATCCAGGCAAAACTTACTGATAGAAATGCGCAGCAATCTGCAAAATCAACCCTTACCTTAATCCTTGCAGCAAAAGACAATACGAAAGAAGTACTGTTATTACCCGGACTGGCAGATACTTCCTTTCATTTTAAAAATGGAATATTTTATGACAGTCTGCAGTTAGGGTATATGTTAAAAAAGAATAAGAAATCTGCAACAATTACCGGACTTAATTTTCAAACCAATTTATTACCTGCTTTACTATGGCAAAAGGGCTTCAACGGCATTCCGGTAAGCCTTCCTGATCAGTTGGATAGTAATATCTCCGGAAAAATAAAAGAAATGCTGGATCAGCATGACCGGTTTACAAAAGTAAAGACAGTAGAAACTTTAGATGAAGTAATCGTAAATACAAGGGCTAAAACAAGTGTACAGTTGCTGGATGATAAATATGCCAAAGGGATGTTTTCTGGAGGAAATGCCTATCAGTTTGATCTTTTGAATGACCAGATCGCTTCAACCTATCCGGATATACTCACCTATATACAGGGTAAAGCACCCGGATTACAATATGGGCATAAATCTACAGGAACTGCTATCTTAACCTGGAGAGGGCGTAATACCGATCTCTATGTAAATGAAATAAGAACCGATATCAACAATGTATTGAATTTAAATGTAGCCGATATTGCTTATATTAAGTTGTTCCCCCCTATTTTTTATGGTAATTCCAGTGGTGGAAATGGTGGTGCTGTGGCAATATATTTAAAGGATGGAACTGAAGCTCTTTTATCCCCCAATGCAATCCCCATAGCTGCTGTGGCTGGATATACTCCCTATAAGGAATTTTATTCTCCAGATTACAGCGATCCAAAACAGATGTATAATCTGGACGGAAGGACTACCCTTTACTGGAATCCATATATAATAACCGATGCAAAACATCACAGTGTTCAAATCCCTTTTTATAACACTTACAACAGCAAAAAACTAAGAGTAATAGTTGAAGGCGTAAATGCAGATGGAAAGCTGACCAGAGAAGAAAAACTAGTGGAATAAGAATTACTATATTACTATTTTTATGAAAGTAATTAAAATGTATGGAAAAGCAAACCAGCCGGATAGAAGCATTCAGTGATGGCATATTTGGAGTAGCCATAACCTTATTGGCCATTGAAATTGGAATTAAGGAATATGAAGGAGCCAATAATAGTAACCTCTGGCAAAAGATCCTGGAACGCTGGCCGGAATACTTTTCTTATTTCAATTCTTTTGCCACAGTATTATTAATCTGGATGGGCCATAATAAAATCTTTAAACAATTAAAAGCAGCCAACCACTGGATATTACTGGCCAATGGTTTAGTGTTATTAATTGTGGTATTATTTCCCTTTCCCACCAAAACCGTAGGTACATTTATTGGTACCCCGGCCGAAAATACAGCTGTTGCTTTTTATACAGGATTTACCGGAACCATTACAGTATCAATGCTTATTCTCAATGCAGTTATATGGTATCATAAAAAATTACTGGTGAACCAGGAAAAAGGAATTGCTTTTCTAACAGACATGATGCGGGGTCAGGTAGTTGGGATACTCTCTTACGGATTAATCACCATTTGTGCCTTTTATTATTCCCGTTTTGCGTTGGTATTAACATTTGCCATGTGGGTATTCTGGGCATTTGCAATACGGGATAATGAAGATGAATTAATTGGATAATTTATTTTTCTGTTAAGTGAAGTGCAGGACAATTGAATAGTTAACTTTATCAGGCTAAAGTTCATAAAAGAAGATATATGTCTATTACCCTGATTTCCTGATCAGTAATATGATTTGTTTACATGCTCCCGATTATTCCTCATTCTAAAATAGAAAACAATGAAAACCAGTTTACAGTTTGGAGAAGATGTGGAAGGCTATAATATCCGTTTATTGAATGAACGGGAAGTACGTGCATCCGCAGGCATACTATTTTTATTACTCTTTCTTTCCCTTATGTTTATTTTATTTAAAGGTGAATTTTTACTGATCAAATATAGTATCACCCTTTTTTTGACGGACTTTATTATCCGTGTTTTTATTAGTCCGAAGTATGCCCCCTTTTTAATACTTGCCCGCATAATTGTCAAGAATCAAACGCCTGAATATGTAGGTGCCCGGCAAAAGAAATTTGCCTGGATTATTGGTATGATATTGGCAACACTTATGTTTATCCATATGGTTATTGTTAATGCTTATAGTCCCATTACAGGCATTACCTGCCTCATCTGCCTCATCTTTCTGTTTTTTGAATCTGCTTTTGGTATTTGCCTGGGCTGTAAGTTTTACAACCTTTTTTATAAAGAAAAGGCACAGTATTGCTCAGGGGAAGTTTGTGAGTTAAAAGACAGGCAGCCCATTCAAAAAATATCTATTGTTCAGGTATTGATATTTGCCGGATTCATTTTATACCTGGTACTGGTATCCTCGTTATTTAATACAGCATTCAGTAAAAAACCATTTGATTTGTTTGGGATCAATAAAACGGAACAGAAAAAATAACAGTTGCCAATTTTAAATCAAAATGATAAGTATATTAGTACTCAACCAGTCATTATTCTCCCAAAACAGCAACCCATGAAAAAATATTTAGTACTGATATGCTTAACTGTACTCTGTTATTCCGGATTTGCACAGGCAGATACTTTCAATGTATATAAAAAAACATCAGTGATGATCCCCATGCGGGATGGCACAAAATTGTTTACAGTTATCCTAACCCCGGTAAATGCAAAACAGGCATTACCCTTTTTAATCCAGCGTACTCCTTATGGCGCAGATATACCTGTTAAAGAAGACAGCAGTTTCAGTATTATAGGTACTTCCCTGTATTCTATGGGCAAAGGAGGTTATATTTTTATATTACAGGATATGCGTGGTAAGTTTAAGAGCGAAGGAGTTTTTGAAATGAACCGTCCTTTATACCATATAAAGGATAAAACAAAAACAGATGAAAGTACAGATGCTTTTGATACGATAGACTGGCTGGTAAAAAACATCAAACACAATAATGGCAAAGCGGGTATTTATGGTATTTCCTACCTGGGCTATACCGCATTAAATGCATCTGTAGACCCGCATCCTGCCCTAAAAGCCAGTAGCCCGCAAGCCTCTCCTGCAGATATGTTTCTGGGAGACGATTTTCATCACAATGGTGCTTTCCGCTTAAGTTATGGGTTAGAATACAGTTATATGGTAGAAAATGCCAAGGAAGCCAATAGCAGTTTTCCATTTCCAGCCTATGATTTGTACGACTGGTACCTTCATTTGGGTTCCCTTGCCAATGTAAATGAAAAATATTACCATAACAGGCTTCCTTCCTGGAATGATTTTGCCAAACATCCCGATTATGATGGTTTCTGGAAAAGCCAATCCACTTTAACCCATGTACAGGCACCGCAAATACCCATGCTCCATGTAGGTGGTTATTATGATCAGGAAGACCTGAATGGTCCGCAGGTAATGTATGCAGCACTGGAAAAACTGGATACTTTTCATAGAAGCCACCTGGTATTGGGCCCCTGGTTTCATGGACAATGGGGAAGAGGCAAGGGAGATAGCCTGGGTAAAATAGATTTTGAAAGCATGACTTCAGCCTGGTTTCAGGATTTACAGAAACAATGGTTTGATTACTGGTTAAAAGGAATTGGGGATGGAAATTTTAAAGAAGCCTATTGTTTTCAGACAGGCAGTAACCAATGGAAATCTTATGAAAGCTGGCCTCCTAAAGAAGCGGTTATCCGCAATTTATATGCCGGTGCCAATAATACAGCCAGTTTTGATAAACCGGAATCGGCCAGTGGATCGGTAACTTATATCAGTGATCCGGCAAAGCCTGTACCCTACCGTACTACACCCATCGAAGCCACTTATGGCCCTGGCAGCAGGTGGCGTTTCTGGCAGGTAGAAGACCAGCGCTTTGTAACCACCCGGCCGGATGTAGTGAGTTTTACTGCGGAAACCCTTACGGAAGACCTTACCGTAACCGGAAAAATAACTGCACATGTATTTGCCAGTACTACCGGAACAGATGCCGATTTTGTTGTAAAACTGATAGATGTTTATCCTGATTTTAACCAGAAAAGCATGTCTATGAGTGGCTACCAGTTTCCGGTTACAATGGAAGTTTTCAGGGGCAGATTCAGGAAAAGTTTTGAAAACCCGGAGCCCTTTATACCTGGCAAACCCGAAGAAATTGTGATAGACCTGCACCAGGTAAATCATACATTCAAAAAAGGGCACCGCATTATGGTACAGGTACAAAGTAGCTGGTTTCCGGTAATTGACCGCAACCCGCAAAAATTTGTACCCAATATTTTTGAAGCCAAAGAATCGGATTATATGAAGGCAGAACATACCATTTATTTCACGGATAAATACCCCACCCATCTTGAATTACCGGTAATGCACTAAAAAAAAGCCTAATTTTAGTAATATTATTGCTGTATACTCCGTTTTATACCTGACCCCTGGTAAACAAGAGAAAAAATGCGTTTCATATAAAGCGTATATAACCCAAAGCTGTTTAAATTAAAAACCGGTTTAAATATTTATAGTACTAACATGAAAAAGTTATTAAGCCTTCTGCTGATTTTGCTTAGCCTGTTCACAGTAATATATGCACAGGACAATAGTCCCTGGAAAAATGTATCCAATAAAACGGTGTCTAATGTGTATATTGGTTTAGGAAGGCATGAATACAGCCTTTCAGGCGGACAGGGTTTTAATGTTTACCTTAAAAATTCCGGTACTACTACGGTTACCGTTAGCGGCAAACTGGTTGCTACAACAGTTTGCGGCAATTATGTATCCACTTATTTCAGTACAGTATTAAAACCGGGGCAGGAATCTTCTGGTGGTAATTTTGGTACCAGTACCAATAGCCAATCAGGTGTGGTAACAGAAGGAGATTGCAGCGGTGTTCGTTATTCACCCAATTTCAGCAGTAAGTATATCAACAGGATTAAAACTTTAAATGTTGAAAATCTGCAGATTCAACCTCTGGGTACAGGGGGTACGGACGTACTTTCTCCGGTTGTGGCCAATATACCTACCAATAATACAAATGTGCAGGTATTAAAAGCACAGAATGCAGATTTACAATCGCAGGTAGATGACCTGAAAAGGCAGAAAGCTGCACTGGCTTTGTCCAGAGATTCTATAGCCATGGCATTGGAACAGGAAAGAAATAAAAAGATACAGGCAGTTGAAGTAGCAAAAGCCAATGCAATAGCGTTTAAGCCCAATAGCCAGAATGAGCTGGTATATGTGAGTGATTATTCTAAGGACGGTGAAATAAAGGTAATGGCAGATAATATCAATACCCCATTATTGGTGCTTAAACATAAAGTGTATGTTTTAAATTCTGCCTGTTTTACCACCAATAAAAAAGCCATCAATGCCCCCAATCCAAGATATGATGCATATATGACTACCCATGCTACAGATATTAATACAGTTAACCTGCAAACCCTGTATTATAAATGTAATATTGATGATAAGGGCCATTTAATACTGTATATACCTGCTACTTTAAGTAAGAAGAAAGCAAGGATTTATTTAACTGATCATTTTGTAGCAAAGAATAAATACGAGATTAAATATTTGTAGAGAAGAAAGATCAACAGCATGGACATAACCAATAATAAAATCCTGATTACAGGTGGTGCCAGTGGCATTGGATTAGGACTAACAGAACGGTTTATTGCAGAAAACAATACCGTAATTATTTGTGGCAGGCGGGAAGATGTATTAAACCAGGCCAAAGAAAAATTCCCATCAGTGATCACCAGGGTATGCGATTTATCTGTAGAAGCAGAAAGGGTGGATCTGTTTAACTGGGTAGCAGCCAATCATCCGGATCTGAATGTATTGGTTAACAATGCTGGAATCCAGAACTGGATGAATATTACGGATGCAGATTTTTACCAGCGGGCAGAAACAGAAGTCATCACCAATATTCTGGCTCCGGTACATTTAACCTCCCTTTTTATACAGTTAGCCAATTTAAAAACGATTATCAATACCACATCCGGGCTCGCTTTTGTATCCTTAACAAAAGTGCCGGTATATTGTGCCACCAAATCATTTTTTCATTCATTTACACAGTCGGTACGGTATTTACTTCAATCCAAAAACATTGAAGTAATAGAAATCATACCGCCGGCTTTAAATACAGACCTGGGTGGAAAAGGCCTGCACGATACTGCACCACCGGTAAGTGCATTTATTAAATCTGTTTTTGAACAGTTACAGGAAGGAAAGCAAGAAATTACCTTCGGATTCAGTGATGCAATGGTAAAAGCCAATCCCGAAGAAATAAAAGCTGTTTTTAACCGGATGAACCCTGCTTAAAATTACAAAGCAGATAATAAAATGTTAGTCCCCCGGATCCGGGGGATTTTTTTTGCCCAATATTATCTGGTTTAAAGAGATACAGCATCCATACCACAGCCCTGTCTGATGATCATTAGATATAGTGAAGTAATAGAGATTTGATAGAGATGTCCCAGTCCTTAAGGACTGGGACTACACTGGGACTTCACTACCATATCACTGGGACATCTGACAATTTGATGTCAATTTGGTAGGGTTCCGGTAATTATTTTAACTTTAATAGAAATGGAAGTTGATGGAAGATTCAGATAAACAGTATGAGCGTTATCAGCAATGGGTGGAGGAGCAAAACAGGAAGGGAGTGGAAGTCTTCAGGAAGATGAAGCGGAAAAATATATATGTACGGCAATATAATGTTGAACTGCTTTCAAGGGAAGCATTTAAAAGCAAATTGGAAATGGATGAGGCGTTTAGGGGGAAGTGGGGAGAGGAGGAAAAAACTGGTTTCCTGGAACAATAAATCTATTATGGATAATAATATCATCATTATTAAAGGAGGTGCTTACAGCGACATTAAAAAAGCTTTGCAGCAATGGATGAACCTTTATGAAAAGGACCTTTTGTCTGATATTACCCTTGAATTATATAAAAACGGAAGAGGTCATCATATTATTAAAGCAGATAAAAGGATTGATAATGAACGATTCTATTATCTGGTAAATTACCTGTATTATCCTGAAGGTATCAGCTATACAATTGATATTGAAGGCTTCACTAAAGCTGCAAATCCGGAAATAATCCGAAATAAAAACTTATTGATTTATATACCAAAAACGGATAAAGAGGGTGATAATGTATTTGCTGTTACAGAAGACAATAATACTTTTAAAATTGATTTTGGTGGAAAAGTGAAACCGGCAGATGGAAACCGGCAATACCGTATTCCGGAGATTGGCGAGCTTTCCAATCCTGAAATAATCAGAGCAAATAAAATAAGAGTAGTTACAAACAGGGAAAATGATACTCAGGAAGACCCCGGGAAAAGATTCCGGATCATTTCACTTATTCTGTTGGCTGCAATTATCTTGAGTTCATTGATGCTATTAAAAAGTGAAGCTTTCTTTTTTAAAACAACCTTCATTATTGCAATTGTTATATGGGCATGGTTCTTTGGAGATTATGAAATGTTAAGGGTTGAAAAATATTACTGGTTTAGTTTTTGTATTGCAATCACATTTTTGGGCTATGGCCTTTTGATTCAGCAATATTCAATTACTGAAATTCAAATAGGTAGATTAGGCTCTTTATACCCATTAACTGTTTTAATCATCCAAAAGCCATTGCGATTTACTTTTAAGCAAATATTCAAAAGAGAACCAGTAGTCGAAAGAAACGATACAACTTTTTGGGATACGCTATATGTCATCATATTAACCTTTGCAAGTGTTTTTATATCATTAATTATTGGGGATAAAATAAATTAAACATGGAGTATATTTTGTGTAATCCTTTTTCACAAATTTTAAATTGAGAAGTGTATTTATACTAAATGGGATATAAATTAAGTAAATGGAAAAGACGGCTAATACTCATAAAAACAAACCACCTTATTTATTAGGTCTGCTTTGTTTAATTCCTTTAATTGGAGCATTTATAGGGTTAGGAATATTTCTTTTTGGAATTTTCAGGTACAAAGACAAATGGTTGGCATTGATAGGTGTTTTTGGAATTTTGTTCACTGTTATAATTTATTCTTCCCTTTTTTATTACATGAAAAATGGTGATTTATCGAAAAAGGGATTTGAAGATATTTCGCAGATGCAATTAAACTCGTTGATTAAAAATGTTGAATATCCTGACAGTTTGCGGCAACTTTTAAATGACGATAAATTAGCTCCAATAAATGATGCTATTCAATCTTTACAATTGAGGAGAAATAATTTATACATCTATCAAAATCTTGGAAATAAATATTTGCTATTCTCATCCGGGCAAGATGGAATCCCTAATACAAAAGATTATTTATTTCCGCAAATTTTGATAGATGACAGTAGTAAAATTGGATGGACAAAATCAAGGTAATTTAGTAGTTTAAAATAAAGGGTTACAATTTCGTCAGAAAGAATATCAAATCGGAATGCATAATAATCTATTCCTGAATATATTTCAACAAGCAGCCAGCAGGCTTGAGATAAGAAATATTACCAGAAATGAATTTGAAATTGAAGTTGGTATTTTCGAGAGGTCTGTTTTTCTTAAACTATATAAATCCAGATGGAGAAATAAATCATCCGAAACAAATAAAATCAGGCCAGGAATCTTTTTTTCTGTTTGGGTAAACGATAAGATACTCAAAGAAAAAAAATTGTATTACAATATACATGCATTGAAATTGAGAGACCTAAATGACTATTCCCTAACCAGCCGTGATTTTGCATACAAATTCAGAACAGTGTTTACAAATTTGGAACAAGAATGGGAAAATATAAGCCTGCAATTTGGGCCTCAAACATTAATGCAGGGATGGGTATCAGCTGATATCAATTCATTGCAGGATCAAATTATTGCACTGTCAATGAAATTTAAGGAAATTAGTTACCTGATTGACGAGTTGCTGGAAGGGTATAAAAAATGAAAATAGTCGATTATATATTTGTGTGCATTGGATAGTTTCAATACAACTGAAAAGGTTACATTATTTAATGATAAACGAGCTACTCTATCAGATAATAGAATACAAAATGAAAAAATTTGAATTTCATCCATTCTCTATTTTAACAGGCAGGGACAAATGATTAATTTTCTTTCAACAGACAGGATTGAAATCGGAGATATGCAACGATATCCTTTTACCACCCCTATAGCTTATTATAAAAAGTTACATGGATATTTGCTTCCTACCAAGGGAGAAACGGTATGGCAATATCCAGATGGTAAATTTACCAATGGCAGGTTTTATCTGAAAGACATTGAGTACAATTGCAGATAATTTGGAGGGGTTGGTGTGTGGAATGATGAAATAATTTGTGGATTTTCAATTTTTTTTCATCTCAATTAAAAAAAATGAAAAATTATTATCTCTTAGTTATTTTAACTGTCTTTAGTTGCTATACCAATGCACAAACAGCAACTAAACTAAGTA
>Ga0364867_10516_pt1 | contig 19796 bp, 22 predicted proteins | sample ExccelAu500001D4_3_FD_206915 | JGI IMG/M metagenome (GOLD analysis project Ga0364867, IMG submission 206915) | Enriched cells from Trout Bog Lake Hypolimnion, Wisconsin, USA - BchlTB.Aug13.5000.01.D4 | ecosystem: Environmental > Aquatic > Freshwater > Lake > Hypolimnion/Profundal zone | place...
CCCATTTATGAAAACGGTGTGTTAAAGATACGCGCAATACGCCCCTGCCATACTTCATGCTCCGGCTGAAATTGATGCTCGATGCCTCTTCAAAATACTTGGTAGGACAGGTTACTTCAGCTATTTCAAAACCGTTCATGAATATCTGCGAGATCATCTCATTATCAAATACAAAATCATCGCTGTTATGTGTGAAATCTATCGACCGGATCACTTCTGCGCTGAAAGCACGGTAGCCGGTATGGTATTCGCTCAGTTTTTGCCGCAACATTATATTCTCAAACAAAGTAAGAAACCTGTTGAAAATATATTTGTAAACCGGCATACCTCCTCTCAGAGCACCACGGCCCAGGATACGTGATGCCAGCACCACCGGATATACATCATAAGCTATTATGGATGACATGGCCAGTACCAGCTTGGGTGTATACTGGTAATCCGGATGCAGCATGATCACAATATCAGCTCCCAGGTCCAGGGCCTTCTTATAGCAGCTTTTCTGGTTGCCGCCATAGCCCTTATTCACTTCATGCTTTATGATGTTCCTTATCCCCAGGCGCTGCCCTTCAGCCACAGTGTCATCACGGCTGTTATCATCTACAAGTACTACATCATCCACAATATCAAGCGGAATCTCTTTATAAGTGCGTTCAAGGGTTCTTGCGGCATTATAAGCCGGCAACACAACCACTATTTTTTTACCGTTGAGCATATTTGTGCGGCAAATGTAATATTAATCCTGAAAAACAGGAAGCGCAATATAAACTGTTTGCGATTGAGATAAAAATCAGTTAAGGAAAAATGGGATCCTTGAATGCCTTACCCGCTTAATTAGGGGCCTGTACCGAGAATGTGCCATTGGCAACAGTATAACCAGCAGTAGTAAAGTTAAACGTACCTTTTATATCAGGCGACAGTGATGTAATATTAATTGATCCGCCGTTTGCAGGAATACCAGTCCCCAGAAAACCTCCTGACGGATAATAATAGGCGGTAACTATTCCGGTGCCAATTGCATAATTTCCCCCGGTGGTAACATTGGTCAATGTTATCTGAATGGCTTTGCCATTTGAATCCAGCCCGTTTATGTTAACATATTCAATGCCTCCCGATGGCAGCAGTACTGCGCTCGTTGACCCGGGTTTAACTGTATTGAATGCATAGGCCGAAACAGTACATACCATGTAGGCTGAGTCGGTTGTGCCGGTATTATTATTGCTTTTGGAACAACTGTGAAATGATAACGAAAATACAGTTAAAATGCAAAATGTGATAATAACTCTCATAAAAATAAATTATTTTACAATATAAATTGCAATGCATTACTTTGACTGCTGCGAAAGCCCAAAGATTAATTGAACTCCATATGCGTGGCAATCAGGTTGCTATTGGCACGAGCCAATATCCTCCCCTGCATATCATACACATGGCATTCCACATTGATTATTTTTTTACCTGTCCGCAGCACTTTTGATTCAGCGCTCATCCGCTCTCCTTTTTTTACTGCATAAAGGAAATCAACATTAAGCGTAAGCGAAGTATAGTTCTGGCCTGCATCCAGGCTTACAACAGCCCATCCTATTGCCTCATCTATCACAAGGCTCATCATTCCTCCATGTATATTGCCATACGGATTGGTCATTTCACTTTTTATTTCCAGGCTCAGCTTTGCTGTTCCTTTGCTTATATGCTCCAGCGTAAAACCAAGCCAGTTGCCCGCGGGTGATCTCGAATCAGTTACCAGTTTCCCTTCAAATGTTTCCTTAATCCAGTTAAGCACACTGCCTGGCGGTATGTCTTTATATCCCATATGGCAAAGGTAGTGCGGTTAAACAATCGTGCTTGTTAAATTCAGGAACAGCTGATGTAAACAAAAACAAGAAATTTTTTTAAAAAAATTATGGAGTCTTTTGTCTTTTTTCAATCGAAATAACTATTTTTATATTCAAATTGGTATTTATGACTAAAAAACTCCTCTTACTTACCTCCATGTTGTTGCTGCAGAAAGCTGTATTGGCTTCCGTTCCCAACTGGAGTACACAGGTAGCGCCAATATTATACAACCATTGCACCTCCTGCCATCACGATGGTGGTATAGCGCCTTTCTCATTACTTACCTATGAGGAGGCTACACTATACGCTACTAATATTTCAACCTATGTGAACGGCAGGATCATGCCTCCATGGCCGCCAGACCCAAGCTATTCGCACCTGGCTCACGAGCGGGTTTTATCAACAGCTGATATTGCTATCATCACTGCATGGGTATCGGGTGGAACACCTATGGGCGATACCCTGCTGGCTCCGCCTAAGCCTGTGTATGGCAATACCGGGATGATTGCAGGTACTCCCGACCTCATTATTCAGTGTCCCACATTTACATCTCCGGCCTCCTCTAGCGATGTTTACCAATGTTTTGTCATTCCGAGTGGTTTGGTTGCCGATAAATACATTTCCTCATTCGAAGCCATACCCGGCAATCCTCAATGTGTGCACCATGTGCTGGTTTTTGCAGATACAACAGGAGTTTGCGCCGGTCTTCAGGCCGCAAGCATAGCTGCAGGCACAGGTCCCGGTTATCCCGAATTTGGGGGCACCGGCAGCAATAGCTCTTCTATGCTTGGAGTATGGGTTCCCGGTAGTATGCCCATGAGTTATCCTGCTGGTTTTGGCCTCAAGATCCCCCATAATGCTGACATCATTGTTCAGGTGCATTATCCTGCAGGCACTGTAGGTATGAAAGACAGCACCAAAATCCACTTCTACTTTGCGCCGTCGGCGGGTATTAGGGAAGTATTTATGGAACCTGTTTTATACCATGATTTCGATATGACAAATGGTCCGCTGATGATACCTGCCGACACCATCAAGACTTTCTACGAACAGTTCCCGGCTCCCGGCGATATGACCTTGCTGGGTGCATTCCCCCATATGCACCTTATTGGCCAGACCATAAAAAGCTATGGGGTATTGCCCACAGGTGATACTGACAAGTATGTAAGTGTGAACAAATGGGATTTCCACTGGCAGGGTTTCTACATGTTCAGCAAGTTTAAAAAAGCCCCGGCCGGTACGTTGCTGAGGGCTGAAGCTACTTACAATAATACCTCCTCCAACCCCTCCAATCCATATAGCCCGCCGCAAAACATTGTGGTAGGGGAGAATACCACCAATGAAATGATGATTGTATTTTTTGTATATACTTCTTATCTGCCCGGCGATGAAAACATCATAGTGGATAGTACTATTTTGGCCAGCCCCAATGTTCAGCATACCAATTATTACAACGGCCAGCAGTTGCTCGATGTCTGCCCCAACCCTGCTATCAGCAGTATGGTAGTCAAATGCTTTATGGTCGATCCTGATATTGGCAGCATTGAACTGGTAGATATGCAGGGCAAAGTAGTGCGGCAGTATATGGCCAATACCTCACTGAAAGAGGGCTACAGCGCCTTCACCTATTCGGTAGATGGCGTAGCCCCCGGCACCTATACACTGGTAATCCGGACATCTCAGCAGGTGCTGACCAAAAAAGTAGTCGTCGTGCATTAAGATATTATTTAAGTTTCTGCCCCTGCAATACCAATTTGCAGGGGCTTTTTTGTTTTTGTACCTAACGCATTTTTTTCATTGGTCAAAATTTGATTTCATGCTAAATCTAAGCCCATAAATGTATTCTTGAGATGTCGAAGATGGTTCTCAAAAACCACCACAGCCCCAAATTCGAAACAACAGCTGGCGGACGGCGCACAGGGGTACAAAAGACATTCATGACTCCAGTGTAGGTTTTACTTTACCCTGGACTTTCTATGCAATAGGCACCCTCCTGAAATAGCTTTCCACAACGTTTCAGTTGTTGGGGCAATTTTCATTTGATAAAGAAATCGAACTTTGAGCGGGGAATAAATAATAAATTATTAATGCCCAAACCACTTATGTGCGCAGTTCCTTTTGCATCCACAAATCACAACCAAAGTGGCCGGAGTTACCCATAGGTCCCTGCAGGTATTTAAACCCGCACTTTTCATACAATCCCATTGCATTGGTCAGTTCAGGCATGGTTTCCAGGTATATCTGTTTATACCCCAGATGGTGAGCGCTTTCAAAACAATGCTCTATCAATTGCTTCCCGAGGCCGGAGCCTCTTGATTCCGGAAGCAGGTAAAGCTTCACCAGTTCGCAGCAACCTTCAGGAAGGCCTTCGGTTGGGTAAACACCCGAACCTCCCACCATTTTGCCATCAGCCTCAGCTATCCAGTAAGCTGAACCTGATTTTGAGAAAACCGTATACAGGTCATCAGTTGTAGGGTCGTAGTATACGGTGCCGGGTTTATTGGCTTTAAATTCGGTAAGCACTGCCCTGATGATGCGTGCAATTTCGGGGTTGTCAGCTTTTTGCAGTGGTCGGAGGGATATGGATTGCATACGGTGATTTGAAATATTTAAATTGGATGAAAGCTGCGTTTTTTCTGAATTGTTTTGAAAAACAAAATTGCACACTTTTCTGCAATAAATTAATTTCTATGCTCAGAGTTGCAGAGCTCAGGCTGCTGGCAATAATATTTTAACCTGTGTGCCTTTTCCTTCTTTGCTTTGAATCGACAGTTCTCCCTGTTGCTGTTCCACCAGTAGTTTACATATGCTCAATCCCAATCCATTAGAGTCTTCACCCTTCAGGCCTTTTCTTCCTGCTTTCGAGAAACGGCTGAATAAATGGGGCATAAGATCAACAGGTATTCCAATGCCATTATCTGCAATCAGAATAATATTTTTGCCGTATTCTGTACTGAGTTCCACATTTATCACTGCATCTGCAGCTGAGAACTTAACAGCATTGCTTAATATATTTTCAATTACCCTCTGCATCTTTCGGGCATTCAGTCGGGAATGATATTTTCCTGGTGGTGTTTTGAAATTTATTTGCTGTGAGCAGTTGTTTATTTTTTTATAATTAACTAAAACAGTTTCCAGGAAAACAGCAACATCCGAATATTCCAGTTTACTTTCCTGAAATTCACTTCGGGCTATGTTCAGGAGGTCCTCAATTATCTCATTTGAACTGGTGCAGGAGGCAAGGATCATATCATAAAATTCATCTTTGTCCGAAGAGGATACCGTTGGGTCTTTCAATATGTTCACCAACGAAATAACATTGTTGTTGGGAGTCCGCAGGTCATGAGCAACCACACTGAGGATGTTGGTTTGTATCTGGTTTAGCCGGGTAAGGTCTTTGTTGTCTTCTTCAATTTTTTTCAATTGCAGAAAATGTTTGTAATTCACTGAAAAGCAGGCACGGGATATGCATACAAAAAATACCGAAACACAGGTACCAGTTATATAGTTGGTAAATAATTTGCAAGAGTCGGTCTGGAAATAATGAAGGCCGCCATCAAAAAGAATTAAAATAAAAAATGCTATGATCAATGTTTGCATCCTATCAAATATCCATAATGCCGCAACTGTGATTATGCCCAGCACAAAGATGGACATGGTATTACTGGGGTTGTGCTGCATTACAAAAGTGAGCCAGAGGGAGGAAATAACTATAATAATAGCGTAGAAATCACTGATAAATTTATAGGCTTTAAGTCTCCATTCTTCATTCATTTTATTGCCGGCATAGAAAGATAAGTAGCAAATGGCAGAGGTGAAAAATATAAATTTTATGGCGCTTTCATACTCTGAAGGGTACTTTAGAACATTATTGGCTGTTGAATACTGACTAATCAAAACCAGAATCAAACCAACCATGCCAATAATGGCTGTTAGCATTCGTGATGTTCTTACGTTATGGTTGAGTGCCATCTGCCGGAACGCCGCATTATAGGGATTATCTGACTTTTTCTTTAGGCTAAGCCACATACACAATCAGTTTTATATAATTAAAGATAATTTTTATTATCAAAAATATAACTTAGAATAAAGTTAGGTGAAAAAAAGCTAATTAACAAGCAATTTAAAGAAATTTGTTTATGCAAACTGTTAATTGATTGTAGAGGATGCTTTTTGAGCTTGGAAGAGATTTAGTTTCAATAAATAGGTTGTAATGTTATTGACATAAATCTACTGGCAGCATGAAATAAAATATTTCTACTGAATTAAATGACAATAAATTAGTCGAAAGTAAAAATTGGAGTATCTAACTATAACCTATATTCTCAAAAAAACCTTCTTCTGGTACATAAAATAAAGGAAGGCCCATTTTACAATAAGGAAACCTACAGACATAACGACTACATTATAAGGATTGCCGGCAAGTTGCCCGGCCCATTTAAAGAAGGCATTATTGGCGTGGTCCCATTGAATAAAGCGACTGGAGATGTAGATCATAATGGAATTAACACCAATGACTTTGAAGAAAAATGCCCACATTTTATAGCCTTTCACATCAATAATATAGTAAAATAGGGCAAGAAGAAGCAGGCTCAGGCCGCCGGTCTGCAATACAAATGAACTGGTCCAGAGGTTTTTGTTGATGGGGAAAACAAGGTTCCATAGCTGTGCCAGGCCAAGAAAAACTACTCCAGTCACAGCCAAAATCATTGCTTTGCGCTGCATATCCATTGGGTTGTTTTTAAGTAGTTTACCGGCCATAATACCCAGCAGGCAGGTGCTTATAGCCGGGATTGTAGATATCAGGCCTTCAGGATCATGAATGATGAGGTACAGTTTCCCAGGTAGTATGGTTCGGTCTACCCACGAAGCAAAATTGCCTTGCATAGTAAGATCACCTGCCGGAAAGCCAGGTGCAGATGTAAAACGGAGCAATAGCCAGTAACCAATGAGTATGGCAGTAAACCATATATACTGCAGCCTGTCCTTTGTATAAAGGAAGATGATACAGGCCAGCATATAAGCGATACCTATCCGGCCCAGAACGCTGCAAAACCGCCATTCAGCCAGCGGTTTTATCACCAGGCCGTTGTTGCAGTAAATGCCCAGTAGTACGAGAATGACGCCCCTGCGGATAATACGCACGAGTACCTGGCTTCGTCTCTTTCCATTGTCGAGATCCCGCCCTGCAGAATAAGGAGTGGAGACACCTGCAAGAAACAGGAATAATGGGAATATGAGGTCGTAGATATGAAATCCATTCCAGTCAGGATGCTCAAACTGCTCCGACAGGAACTTCCAGAATGGCGACCCCGAGGCTTTGGCCATACCATGAAAGATAAATTCGCCGCCAATGATCCAGAACATATCAAAACCCCGCAGCGCATCCACCGATTCAAGCCGGGTATAAATAAAACTTTGTGTGCGGATAACCGGAGTAGTGAATTTCATCTTTGGAAATGTATGGTTCCTAAAGATATTCATTTTCCGGTTTTTACGGAAATAGCAGGAAATTATTTACGGAGTCAGCGGATTTTCAGTAAAGACATACTGTATCAGGTTGGCGCCCATCTGTAGGGCCGCCTGGTGTTTTTCGGGTGGGTCGCGGTGCACATCGAAATCTTCCCAGCCATCACCCAGGTCGGTTTCATAACTGTAAAAGCAAACAAGGCGGCCTTTGTATATCAGGCCATATCCTTTAGGTGGTTTGCCATCATGCTCATGTATTTTGGGCAAGCCATTAGGGAAATCATACTTCTGGTGATAGATGGGATAACTGAATGGTAACTCTACCAGTTCAAGTTCAGGGAAAACTTTTTTCAGAGAGGGGCGTACATAAGGGTCCAGCCCATAGTTGTCGTCTATATGCAAAAAACCACCGCCTTCCAGGTATTTGCGCAGGTTTTGCGCTTCTGCATCACTTAGTGCCCAGCGGCCATGTCCGGTCATATGCACAAAGGGGTAGTTGAATATATCCGGGCCACCAACTTCCACCTGTGCTTCCTTAAGGTCGAATGAAGTATGTAGCTGTTCATTGCAAAACTGGGCCAGGTTATGGAGAGAGGTAGGATTGGCATACCAATCGCCACCGCCATTGTATACCAGCAGCGCCAGCTTCATGGCCTGGGCATAAAGGGCATTGCCCGAAAAGGCAAAGAGAAAGGTGAATATGAGGGTTTTAAATTGCTTCATCGTTCATTACATTAAAATAGGCAGCTGCAGTTATAGCTGCAGTTTCTGTTCGTAGGCGGTGGTTTCCTAAAGATACAGGTTTAAAGCCATGCATCAGACACAAAGTTACTTCATTGGGGGTAAAGTCGCCTTCAGGGCCAATGAGTATTACTGTTTCGCCTGAAGGATTTAACATTTTACTTAGCGGCATTTTGGGCTGCCCATGTATGCAATGGGCAATAAGTTTATGTTCGGTTTTCTTAAACATTTCTGCTGCTGCTTCCAGCTTAGTGGGTTCAAAAAGTTGAGGCAGATAATACTGCTGCGACTGCACCATAGCCGATTGCAGAATTTTTAGCAAGCGGTCGGCGCGCATATGAGTTTTCTCAGACCGGGATACGATAAGAGGGACAATTGATGCTACTCCAAGCTCTGCCGCCTTTTCGAGCAGCCATTCATTACGGCTGTTGTTTTTTGTAAACGCAACACATAAATGAAGCTGGCCGCCAATTCGGGTATGAAGCTCTGATTTTGTAATAGTAACCTTACCGGTATGCCGTTCACTATTATTAAGTGTGCAGGTGGCTAATGTGCCTTTTCCATCTGAGATTAAAATCTGATCGCCTGCAACCATGCGCAGCACCTGCCAGATATGCCTGCCTGTATCTGCATCGAGAATTACCGTGGAATTCGCGGCAAGAGCGCCATCAAAGTAAAACAAGGGCAGCTGTGACATTTGGCGAAAATACTGTAATTCCTATCGTAAAACCAATTGCCTTTCAGATATAAGGCGCCTCAGATTGATAAGTGCATACCTCATTCGGCCCAGGGCAGTATTAATACTAACACCTGTAAGATCGGAAATCTCTTTGAAACTGAGATCGGCATAAATGCGGAGTACAATTACTTCTCTTTGTTCTTCAGGCAGGTCTTCTACCAGCTTGCGCACACTGTCGTGTACCTCGCGTTTTTCGATGCCATCGGCAACAAGATCGCCGGCGCCAAAGAGGTTAGAGATATCTGTGCCATCGGGCAGGGTAACAGGTATCTGCTGGCGCGACCGGCGGAAATGGTCCATACAAAGATTGTGGGCAACCCTTATGGCCCAGGGCAGGAATTTGCCCTGCTCGGCATAGCGGCCTTCTTTTATGGTTTTGATCATTTTCAGGAAGGCATCCTGGAAAATGTCTTCGGCCAGGTACTTGTCTTTAACAAGCATGTATACAGACGTGTATACCTTGTCTTTATACCTGTTGATGAGTACCTCAAGTGCATATTCGTTGCCCTTAATATAGGCACTGATCAGATCGGAGTCCGGTTGTTGGAAAAGCTGCATAACTACTACCTGTTTTAACGGTTACGTAAAGTATCACGCCATACGTTAGTCTTGGATTAATGTAGAAGTTTGCTGCTATAGAGATGAATTTTTGTGAAATAATTTTGATGCAAGCAAGTTAAAAATTGTGAATCCACCAAATTTTTTTAAGGTTTTCTTCAGTTTTCTTTAACCCCTTGTTTATAAGAAGACGTAAAATATTGAAAAAAGGTTAGGAAAATATTCAGATATATTTTATTGTTAAGTATCTGGTGGTAAGCCTAAAGACTAAAATACTAATCCAAAGCCGGGTATTGCCATTGAGATTTTAGCTGGAAACACTAAAGTCTCTTTTGAGCACATTGATTACGTCGCCGATGGGCAGGCCCATTACATTATAATAGTCCCCGTTTATTTTTTCTATACCCGTTACGCCTATCCACTCCTGTATAGCATAGGCGCCGGCTTTGTCGTAGGGCTTGTAATGAGCAACATAGTGTTCAATCTGATCAGTTGACAATGGCCGGAAGTATACTTCTGTGGTGGTGGAGAAACAAACTTCCTGCTGGTTCATGCGGATGCAAACGCCGGTTACTACTTTGTGCATACGGCCTGAGAGCCGGGCTAGAATAGATTTTGCATCGGTGGAATCTATAGGCTTACCGAGTATGTGGTGATCGAGCAGCACTACTGTATCTGCGGCAATTACTATAGCATTCTTTACCAGGTGCGCTACTGCATCGGCTTTTTTGCGGGCAAGAAATGCGGGTACTTCCTCACCGGCCATACCTGGCGGATTTGTTTCGTCGACATCTGCAATGAGCACATCGAATTGTATTTCGGCCATTTCGAGCAATTGCTTGCGGCGCGGTGATTGTGAGGCAAGGATTATTTTATGCGGCATGGTTTAAAGTTAACTGAAGATGATAAATAAACAATGAAAAGATACCCAGCAGCATGATCACTTTTAACCAGTTACTGGCTTTATGGTAATGAAGAGCTGTAGTATTGCTGAACAGCAAAATGGACCAAGCTGTTATTGGGAGAATAAGTAGAGCAATAATATAAGATGGCAACCAGGTTTCGTGGTGCAGAAACAGCAAGAAGGCAGCAGCTGCCAGAGGCAGGATGACCAGAAAACCCAGCACAGCAATAAAGCGGGAGGAATATTTCAGCCCTTTTAAAACGGGCATTGTTTTACATCCTTCTGCTTCATCACCCATGATGTCTTCCATATCTTTAACTATTTCGCGCATCCAGGTAAGCATAAAGGCGAAATAAGCGTATATCAGCAGCACCCACCCGGGTTTCGAGAGAATAGTGCCGGTATACAATTGTTGCGCTTCGTTGCGCCCTCTTATAACCGGCTCATAGATGAGCAGGGTTAAAACAGTAAGTGCAGTGAGTAATGATATGACGATATTGCCTGTGACATACTGCCTTTTGAAATCGGTGGAATAATACCAGAGCATTACTGTGCTACCTATCTGCACCAGCAGCCATTGAGGATGATGCGCTGCCAGTGCAACTCTGCCAGCCAAAAGGAAGGCAATAATATTCAATACAGCATGAGCTATGATAGCATGCTTTCGGGGTATCGAATTTTCAAGCACTACTTTATCAGGTTTGTTGATGGCATCTATTTTGATGTCGAAGTAATCGTTGATGATGTAACCAGCTGCTGCAATAAGAACTGTGGATAAAGCAAGCAGCAAAAAATTGAGTGGGGTGAGTTCAACGGGGGATTCAGGCAACAGGACACACCACCATACCAGCAACTGGGTAAGGAAAATGATAAGGAGGTTATTCCATCGTATAAGGCGTAGCCAGGGCATTTTTTCAGGAATTAGAAGGTTGGATTTGGTACAAAGGTAGGGTTAGGAAATTTTTGTCAAAGGATACCTGAGGTAAGGTTATCAAAAATTTCATTGAGTTTTTGTTGAAGCAATTTTTTATCAGGCAGCTTGGTTTTGTATTCAGCTATCAGTGTTGGAGATAAATATTGACTTAGGGTATATTCCAAGGTGCCGTCTTTTTTATCTTTACAGAGCAATATGCCAATATTTGGGTTCCCGTTTGGTTTTTTTACATCACGTTCCAAGCTCTGCACAGTAACATTAGTTATTTATTATATTTGTTGCATGCTATTTTATTATTTATTGCAACCTGGTATTTGAATTACTTCTGGTAAATGATAGTAGAAAATTATAAAGAAACAAGTGGTAGTAAGGTCGTCTTAGATTTGACAAATATAGAAATCAAGCAATTTTGCTGCAGCCAATGTTCTTCAAATCTGAAAAATCAACTTTAAACTTATATCCCAAAAGAAAGAACATGTTAGGAGCTTGCAGGTAATTAAAGTTGGTTATAGAAATAGTATCGGCATATTTATTCCAATGGATATTTGGGAAGTAGTAACCCAAAATCATTAAGACCACAAATTATTGGTTACAATTGAGCCGAATGATTTAAGCTGTAGACCCCAATATTTAATCAATTATTTACCCCAGTTGCCCGGGTCTACCCTCCATTGTTCCAGTGTTGCTTTTTGATCGGGCGCTATGAGTTTTTGTTCTTCACAAACTTCCATAAGTGCGGTATAATTGCTTATTGTGTATAGAGGCAATCCTGCTTTCTGAAAGGCTTCATCGGCAACAGGGAAGCCATAAGTAAACAATGCACACATGCCCAGTACTTCTGCGCCCTGCTCCCGGAGCACATCTACCACTTGCAGGCTGCTTTTGCCGGTAGATACAAGATCTTCAACAACTACTACTTTTTGCCCTTTTTCCAAAACGCCTTCAATCTGGTTTCCCATTCCATGTTCTTTTGGCTTTGCCCGAACATATATAAACGGCAGTTTCAGCAGATCGGCAGCCATAACACCATGAGCAATGCCCGCAGTAGCTACTCCTGCTATAACATCTGCATCAGGAAATTTTTCGAGGATCATATTGGCCAGTTCGCTTTTTACAAAATCGCGCACATAGGGGAATGATAAAACTTTGCGGTTATCGCAATAAACAGGGGAGTGCCAGCCGGAGGCCCATGTATAAGGTTTTTGCAGGTTGATCTGTAATGCTTTTATTTGCAGTAATTTAGCAGCGAATTGTTTTGCAGTACTCATTTTAAGTAGTAAGTCTAAAGTCGTTAGTCGAAAGTTATTTGAGAAAGTGCAAAGGTATTGCTTTCGGCAGATTTAATTAAGTTTAGGGTACAGTCTGTATTAATAAGGTGAGGAAAATAAATAAATAAAATCATGGCCTGGTCGCAAAAAATATACTTAAGTGATAAAATACTTATCCTCACTACCGATAAGAAGGCTTATTTAAGCAATAACCCTGGCTCGGTACAATATGCCAGTTATACAGGTATTACACCCGAAAACCTTGCTCATGGTATTGAGCAGTTGGATAACAGTGCGGTTCCGGGGGTAATAATAGAAGATATTGATGAAGCAACTATAAGAAAACAATTAAGTATATGCTATACTCCTGTAGATGCAGCGGGTGGGGTAGCCTGTAATGAAAATGGAGAAATCCTGATGATTTACCGCAGGGGCAAATGGGACCTGCCGAAGGGAAAGCGGGATGATGATGAAAATATGGAAGAATGCGGGCTGCGTGAAGTGAAAGAAGAAACGGGCTTAAAACATCTGGAGCTGGGAGATAAGATCTGCGATACCTATCATATTTATGCGCAATACGGAGAACAGATATTAAAGCGCACCGCGTGGTATAAAATGAGTGGTACCAGTAAAGATAAACTAAAGCCACAGAAAGAAGAGCATATACTGGAAGCCAGATGGGTGAAGGAGCAAGACCTGACCCCGCTGGTGGAAAAGACTTACGAAGCGGTAAAAGAAGTACTGACGCTGGCAGGTATGAAATGGTAATTCTTTTTTGGAACAGGGGAGGATTATCAAAGTGCCACCAACTGCTTACTGATTGTATTTGATTCTATTAGTGTATCATAGCTGGAACTGACCTAGGTGCATGCAACTTGCATTTGTTTTACGGAATTGATTGCTGACAGTAGGTAACCAATTAAATTACTGATTCATTATAATTATTTTCCTTAATTTTAGGGATATGAAAAGGTGGATTGGATTAATTAAAGATGTGAAAATGAAAAATGCTGCACTGCTAATATTGCTGATTACTTCTTGTTTCTGTTCCAATGCACAGCTCGACTGGAAGTTAAAAAAGGATGAAGACTGGATCAAAGTATTTACGGCAAGTACGCCTAATTCGGATTTTAAATCAATAAAAGTAGAGTGTACAATTAAGGCTACAGTTTCCCAGCTTGTTTCCTTCCTTATGGATGTAGACAAACAGCACGACTGGGTATACAATAACAAAACATCTCAATTGCTGAAAAAGATAAAGGACAATGAAATGATCTTTTATTCAGAAGTGAGTGTGCCCTGGCCATGTGCTAACCGAGACTATATTTCTCATATTACCGTTACGCAGCCTACACCTCAATTGGTAAATATTGATGCGTTATCTGAACCCAATCTTTTACCCCAAAAAGAAGGGAAAATAAGAGTGAAAAGTTCGAGGGCGCATTGGGATATTACAAAACAAGGTGTAGATTTATTGAAAATCGTTTATGTAGTACAATTCGACCCATCGGGCTCTGTACCTGCCTGGCTTACCAACCTGTTTCTTACCAAAGGGCCTATCGAAACCTTTGAGAAATTACGTGATGGGGTGAGCAAGGTTGCGCTGGCAGAGTCTAAATTAAATTATATTACAGATTTGTAGCCTTAAATCATATCTGCCATATAGCCTTTCTGAACTCCCCATTATTTTATACTTATTATCTGCTCAGTCATGGGTGATTGTAAATTTTGGAAAATGCTGGTAAGCAAGATGTGAAATCCATAACAGGATTAATATTAGCTGGATTCGCTCCAATATCTTGCTATAAAAATTTTCTGTTTCTGAATCTTCCTTACTTTAGCGGTATGTTTATCGCACGTTTTTTAATTATCTTTATTATAGGGATTGTAACCTGGACCGAAACAATGGGGCAGCAGGATGAATTTTGTGAGGCTGTATCTTATATTATGCGGGATGCACCCAACAAATTCAGGAATATCAGGGGGAAACTGCAACAGGCAAATTCAACAGCAACATTATGGGATTGTGGTATTAAAATTCCGGGAACCATCAAGTCGAGATTTGTAGCCAGTATGGGTTTATTTTACGAGGGTGCGTTTCTTCAGACCATGAATAAAGAAGATGTGCAGAAAGTGTATGACAAATATAAAGAGCTTCTGAATAAGTGTCTTGGTGCTCAGGGTTTTAAGATGAGCCAGCAGGATAATTTTTATCCCGGACTTGAGCACTATAAAAAACTGATTTTTATGCTGGATGCAAATGAAAAGGAGGCTCCCGAACACCCACCTGCTCATGCAGCCCTTGAAGCAACCTATAGTAAAGATCTGGGGATATATACTGTTGTTATGTATATTTTTGAACATTGATAATTTCATAAAAAAGATTTTATGTCTGAACCATTTGATAATGAAGAAGACCGGGAGGAGGAAGAGTTTGATGATCTGGAGGCTGAGAACGAATTCAAAAAGCTGAAACTTGCATTGGAACATGGTATGGACCTTTCGAAACCATTATCCGACAGCGGGCTGCCGCCTGAAATAGAGGGCCAGTTTCTGGATTATGTGCAGCAGTGGGAAGATGAAATGGCCAAGGGCAAAATGATTCTAATATATGACCTTATTGGCCGGCCGGAATTCAAACTGGTTGCTGATATTGAAGAAGCAGAGATTCCGGCAGAACTGGATCGGATAATGGGGCTTCTTCATGCCTGCAGCCTGCACCTGGATACCATCAGTGAGGTGGCTGACAGGGAGTTGTACCGCTTTATTACTGAAGAGCTGTTCAATAAGGAAACGAATGATATCAAGATTGAAGGCATGATGCATTGCTATATTTATGAAGAATACCACCCCAATCATGAACACGATATAAAAAGCAGATGCCGTGAGTTTATTGAGCACATAACCGATAAAGAGGACACAAAGGAGCAGGAGCCATGGGGCCTTGATGAAACAATCAGTTGTGCAGGTAAGGATTATACCCGGGAGGAAATCAATAAAAAACTCTTGTTATTCCGGGATTCATTCAGTTCATTTACTGTTCATGAACTGGAATTTAGTACAATTCATATTAATGATATAGTAACGGTGGCTGACGTAATAGGCCATATCCGTTATTCGGGAGTAATAGACGGCAGTCATGAGGCTCTTGACTTTGAAGGGGAATGCCGTTTCAGCCTGAAGCGGGAAGAGGACTGGTGGGTTATTGACAGTTTTGAGGTACCTGGAGTAGTAGTATAGCCGGTTGACTGTTAACTCGTTTTCCTTTCTTTTATATATAGCCCCAAAAATCATCTTATGGACGTTTTACAGAATTATCTCGACATTAATAAGCAACTCTGGAATGAAAAAACCATGCATCATACCAGCTCAGCTTTTTATAAAATGGATGATTTTCTTAAAGGCGAGTCATCATTGAATACTATTGAACTTGAATTGCTGGGTGATATTAAAGGGAAGTCTGTTCTGCATCTGCAATGCCATTTCGGACAGGACAGCCTTACGCTGGCAAGGATGGGGGCAATGGTAACCGGGGTTGATTTTTCGGATAAAGCTATAAAAAAAGCTCAAGAATTAAATCACCAGTTGGAGCAGGATGCCCGGTTTATCTGTTCGGATGTTTATAGCCTGCCAGCAGTGCTGGATGAACAGTTTGATATCGTATTTACATCTTATGGTGTACTGGGCTGGTTGCCGGATATGAAAAAATGGGCTGAGGTTGTGGCTCACTTCCTTAAGCCAGGAGGGATCTTTGTAATTGCAGAGTTTCATCCGGTAATCTGGATGTTCAGCAGTGATTTCAGGTCTATTCAGTATTCCTACTTCAACAAGGAAACAATTGTTGAAACAACCAATGGCACCTATGCCGACAGGGATGCGGATGTAAAAATGACTGAAATAGGCTGGAACCATGACTTGGCTGAAGTGATTCAAAGCCTTATCAGTAGCGGATTACGGATTGATTGCTTCCAGGAGTTTGATTACTCACCCTATTCTTGTTTTCAGAACATGGTTGAGGTGGCACCTGGAAGGTTTCAGATAAGGGGCATGGAGGGGAAGTTGCCACTGGTGTATGCGGTGCAAGCGGTAAAACAATAATTATTTTTTTGTCGCGTTTATAGTTTCATACGTACTTTTTTACCAACCTGAATCTGCAACTTCAGTTAAAAAAACCTAACTTTCAAATTGACGGACTACCGATTTTTTGGCTTTCTGAAAAAAGTCCCCTTTCATCCTGATCCGATGAAAAGGCTGAAATTAACGCTTGTCTATTGCGGCTCGGGTATATTGTGCAATTTTTTCCTGCTACAGGTATTTTGCATGCCTGTGCAATATGCAGCGGCGATGTGTATAGCTTTTTTTGTTGCTATTGTTATCTTCCCTTTTGTTCAGAATAAATGGCTAAAGAATTTCCTTTACTTTTTGTTGGGTATGGGTGTGCCGATTTGCCTGTATTGTATCGTATTTCTCTCCGATCCTTGGGGAATTCCTTTTTTTAATTATCAAAATCCTTTTCTGAATTATCTTGAGTACGTCTTAGGCATCTTGTTTTTGGGACTGGGATTGTTTGCTTTTATTCCTTTTTATTTGCTTTGGCATATTTTTAAATATGGTGCATCTGCCAAACTGATCGGTAAGATGCTCATCTTATGTGGTATTTTAGCCCCTTGTCTTGTGCTTATAGTTTACTTGTTTTCTTTCAAGGGAAATTACGATAATTACATATCGGCCTGGAACCAATATGGTAATACCGAGAATTTCGCCGCATCATTGCCCAGAAACTATTTCACCGAAAGGTTTTTGGGAGTGGGTTTTAAATGCCACACCAAGCTTGAATTTGTCTATGATGGCTGGCGACCGCCTTTGCACGATCCGTTTCTGAATATAGGACTGTGGATATGGGGTGCCTCAGAGTCTGGCCCAGACCATTGGGGGTACTACCCCCCGCCATGGGGCCGCAATCAATTGCAGGAACGCCTAATCTGGTATTCAAAGCTATTTCCTGAGCGGAAATTGAGTGCCTGGTGCCCTTGCATCCTTGAGGATGAAGAATATTTCAAAACTAATTTAGATTCTATTGCAAGATCAGGGCGCTGATTGGGTGGATGACGCAAGTATATGCCATAAAGGCGGCGAAATAATAATGACAGGGATAAGGTACTTGCTACCGTCGCTGCAACTGTATTAGATTTTATTGCACATTACCCAGATTTTCCTGTGGTAGCAAAGGGAAGTACACCATCAAGAACGAGATTATATCAAATGGGTATAACTGCGAATTTAGAAGCAATAAGCAGATTGTTTCACATTTTAGGGTTCGTCAATAATAACTGGGAACCATTTCGGAAAAATATCAATTACGATGCTTTTTAGGTAGTGAAGAAATAAGTTATATCTTTACGATTAAATGCACAAGTCATGAGCATCACAATTTCAAATAATAAAAGCCACAAGAGACACCATACTGTAGCCGTTGATGAAAATATGAAAACCCATGAAAATGACCCTTATTTCGTAAAAAAAACGGAAGAAGTTACCGCATTTATAAAAAAAGTGGGGTTGCCTAAATACCCGAATAATACCCATCCTTCTTCAAACTCGTAACCAGATAGCCACTCTACTCAGAGTATCTTTGCAATCTTCAGCTTTACGAAGGTCTATATACGATTATCATCATTCTTGCGTTTGTAATTCATGCGCAAATTCTTTGCCTTTCTGAAGAAAGTTACATTCCACCCCAATCCTAAAACAAGGCTGATAATAACACTTACCTATTGTGGCATTGGCATATTTGCCAATTTTTTCATGCTGCAGGCGTTTTGTATGCCTGTTTTGTACGCGGCTTTGATGTGTATTGCGTTTTTCATTGCCATTCTGATATTCCCTTTTGCACAGACTCTCTGGGTTAAAAATGTCCTTTACTTTTTGTTGGGTATGGGAGTGCCGATATGCGTGTATTGTATTCTGTTTTTGGGTTTGGGTATACACCCATCGCTGATCATTGGCAGTTATTTATTGTTTATGTTGGAGATTCTTTATTTAGGAGCAGGACTGCTAGCATTTATCCCTTTTTATTTACTGAGGCAAATATATCTTTACTATAAAAATGCCGATTTTAGGGGTAAGCACTTTTTTAAAGCAGGGATGTACATACCTCTTATTGTTTTAGCTATTTACCTTATTAATTTTCGCATTTATCTGAACAAAACGATAAACATTCACATTGGGAGTAAGACTACTGATGAGTTTGTGCATAAGTTACCAAAAGGCTATTTTACCGAACGGATATTGGGTTTAAGATGGAAATACCATACCAGTCTGGATTACATTTATGATGGATGGCGACCACCCTTGCATGATCCCTTCCTTGTTATCAGTTTATGGATAAATCCAACTCCTTTTTTTCATAATTTTAATGAGCCTGATCTTTGGCCAATATATAATAATGAGGCAATCAAGTACTATCATCGCAAATTTCCTGAACGGCCATTGAATGAAGGTTGTCCATGTTCCTATAGCCATGATGGGAAAGAGTATCTGAGTGACCCTTTAGATTCTACTGTTGGTGTAAGGCATTGATATTAAAGGCAATCATTAAGGTATTAAGCGTTCCCCTCCTATTAATAACGCCCTGCAATTGAATCCTGCAAATGTTAAAGTGCATCTTTTTCAAAAAATAAATGAAAAACAATTTGGTGGGGGAGTTTGGGACTGCTATCTTTGCACTCCCAAAAGAAAAACGGGGCAGTAAAAAAGTTCTTTGTAAAGCGGGTTAGAGAGACAGAAAGCGGGAAAAGAATTTTGAAGAAATTTGAAAATAAATTTTGCAGTCTGGTTTCACTTCTCTACCTTTGCACTCCCAATCAGAAAACGGGGAAGCAAAACGAAAATAAAAAGCTCTTAAAAATTAATGAAAGGTGCGCAGTTAAAGGCTGCAGGATGGTTCAACTCCATAGCATTAGCAGTATAAACGATGACATTGGCACATTGTCAAATTGGCGAATTGCCACATTGTTTAAGTTCTTTGAAAGATTGGGAAAAAATAAAAGCAACAGCAAGTAACGATGAAGTTCGTTACAGCAGGAAAGGCCCCGATGCAAATCGGGGAAAAGCGAAAACAATTAAATTGAAACGATTGATTTTCCGAAGATTAATTTGAGAACATCAGTCAGTTTCGAACAATTCATTTACAATGGAGAGTTTGATCCTGGCTCAGGATGAACGCTAGCGGCAGGCTTAACACATGCAAGTCGAGGGGCAGCATTAAGTTGGCGACCGGCAAACGGGTGCGGAACACGTACAGAACCTACCTTGATCTGGGGCATAGCCCGGAGAAATCCGGATTAACTC
>Ga0364867_10406_pt1 | contig 19741 bp, 21 predicted proteins | sample ExccelAu500001D4_3_FD_206915 | JGI IMG/M metagenome (GOLD analysis project Ga0364867, IMG submission 206915) | Enriched cells from Trout Bog Lake Hypolimnion, Wisconsin, USA - BchlTB.Aug13.5000.01.D4 | ecosystem: Environmental > Aquatic > Freshwater > Lake > Hypolimnion/Profundal zone | place...
CTTGCGGCCCAAGGCGTCGGCCACGCTTTTGCCCAGGGAGGTCTTGCCCACGCCGGGCGGCCCCACCAGACACAGAATCGGGCCTTTGATTTCTTTGCGGCGCTTGAGGACCGCGAGAAATTCCAGCAGGCGGTCTTTGACTTTGCCCAGGCCAAAATGCTGGTCGTTGAGGATCTTTTCCGCCGTCTGCAAATCCAGCTTGTCCTCGGTGGCCTTCTCCCACGGCAGATTCAGGATCCAATCCAGATAATTGCGCGCCACGCCGTATTCGGCGGCGGCGGGCGGCGTCTGCTGGAGCCGTTCCAATTCCTGTTCGGCGGCCTTGCGCGCCTCGGGGGGCATGGGCGTCTGCTCGATTTTCTCGCGCAGCGACTTGATTTCGCCGCTGTTGGTGTCGCCATCGCCGAGCTCGCGCTGGATGGCCCGCATCTGTTCGCGCAGGAAGAAATCCCGCTGCGTCTTGGCGATGGACGTGGCGACGTCGCTCTGGATTTTGGAACTCAGCGTGAGCACTTCCTGTTCGCGGTTGAGCATGGGCAGCAGCGTCTGGAGCCGCTCCCGCACGGAAACCATTTCGAGCAGCTTCTGGCGGTCGGCCAGCGGCAGGTTCAGGTTCGCGGCGATGAGGTCGGCGAAGTGCCCGGGGTGCTCGGTATTCAGCGCGGCGATCTTGACCTGATCCGTCAGCGCGCTGGACATCTTGGCGATTTCCTCGAACTGTTTGTGCGCGTTGCGGAGCATGGCCTGCAACTCGACGGTGTCCTCGGTCTCGTCCCGCAATAATTCGTAACTGGCGTGCAGATACGGCATGGGCGGAGAAAAGGTGTTGATGCGGATGCGCCACAGTCCCTCGACCAGCACGCGCACGGTGCCATCGGGAAACTTCACCATTTTCGTGAGCCGCGAGACGCAGCCGACGCTGTGCAGATCCTCCGGGCCCGGCTCGGCCACATTCGGATTGCGTTGCAGCACCGCTCCCAGCAGGCGGTCGCCGGCGACCAGGTCATCCACCAGCTTGAGGCTGGGACCGGTTTCGACGAGCAGCGGCACGACGGCGCCGGGGAAGATCACAATGTCCGCCAAGCCCAGAATCGGCAGATTTTCGGGCAGGGAACGGGAAGAGAAGCGCGTGGGCACGTCGGATTTATCCCCCGTGCCGAGGATGCTGATATACTCTGTTTCAGTCGGTGTTTCCTTTGGATTCATCGTGTTGTCAACTGCCGCTGGGTCCTGGCCGCGCTGGGAACCACCAGGCGGTCAGGTGCCTTCCGTAATGGGTACCTTGGTGGATTTGTGGTTGGCTTGGAGCGCGGGCGGCACGTCTATGCGCAGAAAACCATTCACATACAGGGCCTTGGCTCGCGACAGGTCATGGCCCGCCGGCAGATCCAAAACCGTTTCAAATGGCCCATAGCTGATTTCCATCACCAGAAAACTGCAATGCGGCGCGCGGCAGCAATCCGGCCGCACCCCCGTGATGCGCAGGCGCTGGCCTTCCACAATGATTTCCAAGCTGTCGCTCTTCATGCCCGCCAGCTCGACCTTGATCACCAGGCCGGTATCACTGACATAGACATCGGTGTGCGGCGTCCAGCGCCCCGTGGCGGTGTCGCCCGGACCGCTCACCGCGGAACTGCGGGATACGAAATGAAGGGTGGAACTGACTTTGGTGACGGCCATGGCGTTATTTCTCCAAGTTCTGGTCAGGTTTAATGCCCGGCGGACTCCTTTTTGGACTCCGCCTCTGGCGCGTGGGCACAGCCGCATTTGCAACCGCAGCCGCCGGCTTTCTTGCCGGAACTCCGCCACACCAAAACCACGGCCGCTACAACAATTACTACCAAGAGAAGGATCTGCTGCCAATTCATGCAGGAAACATAACCGCAATTGCGAATCGCGCAACAAGGATTTTTTGACCGGTACCTGGCTAAAAATTGTCCTGGCAGTGGCAAAATATGGCTAGGCCGCGCGCGACACAACGGGGTGCGGAGGGTTTCGATCGGCAGCGCTTGGACGAAGATCGGCGGTAAAGCGGCGACTTCCAAACAAGATGTAGCTTGGGACCAGGAACCGCGCACGGAGCGCCGGCTTGCAGCCGGCTTACGGCGCACGCGTTCCTGGTAGTGTCCGGCATTGAAGACTGGCCACGCACTTTGCGGTCGAACGCCCAAAGCCGGTCGCAGACCGGCGCTCCGGCCCATAAAAGGGAGCAAACCCCGCCGTGGTGATGGAGCGTTGCAAGTTGAGACCGCTCGCGTTCCAGCCAGTTTGGGATTACGCTTCCGCTCAAGATGACCAGTCCAAACGAAAATCCGCGCCGTTACCGGTGGCCCTGGCTGTTGGCGGCGGCGGTGGTGCTGGGCATTGCGCTGGCGATCATCTGGGTGAGCCTCGCCGTGAAAAAGGTGGAGCGCGAGCGCGACCTGAGCGCGCCGCTGCCCAATTCCGCGCCAGCCACCCGCTAACCCTAATGCCTTTCGGAAATTCCGGGCTTGAATCCCAACGGGATTCGATCATCCAGCCCAGGGTTGCGACGAAGGAGCTACCCTGGGAAAATGCCCAAACCATGACCTACCCCAACGGGGTTGCATCTTCCCAATGGCTTTCAGTCAATTTGAATTTTCGAAAGGCATTAGTTCTACTTTGTTACGATTTTTGTTGCAATTTCGCCAAGATAGAATAGGATGGCGTTGTCGGTTGTGGGTGAGCAAAAACGCCAACACAAAATTCCAAAAAATATAAACCGCAAGGCGCGAAGAACACCGCGCCAACTAAAAATGCCCTCCAAAGCCTGCGCGGCATTGGAAAACGACTTTTTAGCTTCATGGCTGATTACTCTGAGCATTTTCTGATTCGCGGCAAGGATGTCAGCCCGCACGCCAACGATTACCTTTCCGGGTTGTTAGGGACCTATCGGCGTAAAAACATGGAGTGCATTCACGGGGACATTCCCGACAGTAATTACCAGGGCATGCAACAGATGCTCAGTGACTCGCCTTGGTCGCATGCCCAACTCCTGACCCAGGTGGCGGACGAGGCCAATGGCCTCCTCGGGGGAAACCGCCACAGTGCCCTCTTGATCGATGAAAGCAGCTTTGTCAAAAAGGGCGATAGCTCCGTTGGGGTCCAGCGGCAGTATTGCGGGCGGCTCGGCAAGAAGGAGAACTGCCAATTGGGTGTCTTTGCTTGTCTGGGGCTGGGCGACAAAGCCGCGGTGGTGGATTTTCGACTTTTTCTCCCAGAGTCATGGGCCCAATCCGCCGAGCGTTGCGATAAGGCGCAAATCCCGGAGGATCAGCGCCAGCATCGCACCAAATTAGAATTGGCTTTGGAAATGGTGCAGTCGGCCAGAGCCCGGGGGATGCAATTTCAATGGGTATCTGCGGATGCGGCCTATGGTTGCAGCAACGAGTTTTGCGCGGAGTTGGAGCAAATGGGGCTCTACTACATGTTGGACGCCTCGCTGTGTGCTTGTGTGTGGGACGCCGATCCCCAGCCCTATTTACCGGAGCGGAAGGGAAATCGAGGGCGACCAGAAACAGTGTGTCAGGCTGGGAACGCTCAAGCCCGGCGATGGAAACTCCCCGACTTGCTCCGGGAGCGTTTTGCCAAGCAGGCCAAGCAGGTGGTGATCCGAAAGACGACCAAAGGTGAGTTGCGGGCCCGGGTCTGGGTGTGCCCGGTTTGGGTGTGGGAAGACGGAAGCGCGCAGGCCATCGCCCGAAGAATCGTGGTCCGCGAGATGGAGGGTGGAGAACTCAAGGTGTCGTGGACCAATGCCCCGAAGGAAATGAGCGATGAGGAGTTGGCGTATATGCAGGGGCAACGGCATTGGATCGAACGCGGCTTTGAGGACGCCAAGAGTCAACTGGGTATGGCGGACTATGAAGTGCGAAAGTGGCGTGGCTGGCATCACCACATGGCATTGGTTGCCTTGGCGATGCTGTTTATATTGAAGGAGCGCGTTGAGCACGAAGAGAGCGCACCACTGTTAAGCGCGCGCGATATAGTGGAACTGCTGGCATTTTACCTTCCCAGGAGGCGACGAAAGGAGGCAGAAGTCATTTCTGATCTCGTGCGGCGGCATGAACAACGTCAGGCGGCGACAAAAAGCCACGCACGGAGTCAGCAAAAAAAGCGATTGGAATCGTAACAAAGTAGAATTAGGGCTAATCCTTGATCATGCGGAAATCTCTCTACGCAAACCTCCCAAACGGAATAATCGGAGGGGGGATAGATGCTGCCGGAGCGCCGGTTTCATCGCCAGCGCGTGTGAATCCCAGATGCTGCGACCGAGGGACCGGTCGCGGTCCGAAGCATGCGGGCCGCGCGCCGTCCCGGCGCGCAGCGCGTGGGGGACACGCGGCGTGCGGCGAACCTCTGGAGCTTTTGCGTGAATCCCTGTCCATCTTCCATCTTCTATCTTCCACTCTCCATCCTCTGCTTCCGCGTCCTTGTGTATTCCCGCTGCCTGGCCGCGGCTATTGGCGCGGCAGCCGGTCAGGCGCGTTGGTGCCCGCCTGGCCAAGCAACACCGGCAGCATGGAAACACCGGTATATTCCGCCGCCGGTTTCGCGTAGGCGATTTCCATGGCGGTGGGGGCAAAATCCGCCGCGCTCCAGGGCGCCTGGCTGACGTGTCCGCCGGGCACGTGTCCCGGCCAGTACGCAATCATCGGCACGCGCCGCCGGTCGTCGGCATGGCCGCCGCGCACCTCGCCTTTCACCTTGAAAAAATTCAGGTTGGTGTCCGCGAATTTTTCCGGCGCCACCGCCCCGGTGAGGAAGATGGCCGTATTATTCGTCAAGCCGGATTTCTTCAACTGCTCCAACAGGCGCCCCACGCCCGCATCCAGCCGCGTGACCAGCGCGGCGCGATTCTTGGCGGCTTGCGGCCAATTCTCGCCGCCGAACGGCGCGTCGGTCGGAACCGGATAATCATCTTTGCCGGGCGTCACGGTGTGCGGCGCGGGCAGGTTGACCACCAGGAAGAACGGCTGGTAATGATTCGCGAAGTCCGGGGCGTTGGCTTGGACAAATCTCGCCATCGCGCCGAGCAGCAAGTCGGGGATGAACTTGCCTTTCCGGCCGCCGGTGTTGTCATAAATTTCCTCGGGTTTGTTCCAGGCTTTCAGCGTCCGGTTGGTTGCGTCCTGGACGCTTTTCGGCGCGTACCGCCAGATGAAATCAGAATAATAATTATCCGCCTCCTGCTCGCTGAGAAACCCGGCGAATTCATCAAACCCCTGGGTCCACGGCTGGGAACCCAGCGTCCATTCGCCAATCAGCCCGGTGTGGTAGCCCCTTTGTTGCAAGCGCGCGGCCAGCGTGGCCTGGCCGGGGACCAGCGCGGCCTGACTGCCCGTCATCAGCGCGGCCTGCGCCGGCGCCAGCTCGTCGCTGGCGGCGCGGTAGTCGGTGAAGCGCGTGCCCTCGGCGGCCAGCCGGTCCAGATTCGGCGTCTGAAAATTGGTCTGGCCGTAGCAGCTCAAATCCCCCAGGGCCAGCCCGTGGCAGGCGATCAAAATGATGCTCGACCGGCGCGGGATGGCGGCGTGGCGGCCGTTGGCGCCCGGGGCGTTGGTAAAAATGGAGGCCAGACTGTCGTGCTGCGCATGGACGGACGGGACGAAGAATGACGCCAGCGCGGCGACCAGGACAAAAAGACGCTTTGAATTCATTGTGAACTTTGATTTTGCTGGCGTCGCCGCGTTCAAAGCAAATTATTTCTTTGTCAATTTGCCCCCAGGGCGGATTCAAGCATAGGGGTGGGGACAGCTTGTCCCCGGACTCCGGCGCCCAAAACTGAAAACGTGGGGACGAGCCGTCCCCACCCCTCTGTTCGCGCTTGCTTGAATCCGCCCTGATTTGCCCGCCCGCGTCCCAAAGAGTGCCCTGCGCCGCAAAAACTGCCATTGCCAACCCGCCCCCGAATCGTTAGTAAATAGGCCGCAACTATGCGACTCGCCCATCTCCTGAAACCCGCGGCTTCCCGGCTTGCACCTGGCTTTATCTTGCATGAAAACCGCGAGTTCTGAATCCGATTGGGCGGGCCACGAACATTTCGTGACCACGCATTGGAGCCTCGTGCTGCGCGCCGGGCAGGCGGAGGCGGACGCCGTCGGCGAAGCGCTCCAAGAGCTGTGCCAGACCTATTGGTATCCGCTCTATTGTTTCATCCGCCGGCAGGGCCGCACCCCGCACGAAGCGGAAGACCTGACCCAGGGTTTTTTTGCCCGCCTGCTCGAACACAATTTCGTGGCCGACGCCCGGCAGGAGCGGGGCAAGTTCCGGAGCTTTTTGCTCCTGGCACTGAAACGGTTTCTGGCAAACGAATGGGACCGGCAACATGCGCAAAAGCGCGGCGGCTTCCAGCCGGTCGTCGCCATTGACCAGGCCCTGGCGGAGGCCCGGCTGGACGCGGAATTGCGGCAGGACTTGACGCCGGAAATCCTGTTCGACCGGCAATGGGCCGTGCTGCTGCTCGAACGCACCATGGCCCAACTGCGCGAGGAGTATATTGCCACCGGCCGCGCCAAACTGTTCGAACATTTGAGCGCCTGTCTCACGCAGGAGGAGTCGGCCGGCTCCTATGCGGAGATTGCCCGCGAGCTGCGCCTCACCGAAGCCTCCGTCAAGCAGGCCGCTTACCGCTTGCGCGCCCGCTATCGCGAAATCCTGCGCGCCGAAATCGGCAAGACCGTGTCCTCGCCCCGGGAAATTGAAGAAGAATTGCGGTTCCTTTTCGCCTGCTTCCACAAATAATGAGGTCAGGGGAATGACTGGCTGGGGGACAATGGACAGGATTAACAGGATGGACAGGATGTTGAATGAGATGGAAGCTGCCATTTTGATCGGAAAGTCACACTTTGGCCTCTATCCTGTTCATCCTGTCAATTCATGGGGAAAACATTCGCGCATTGAACCCCAGTCCGGAGCGCCGAGCATTGCTCGGCATGGCGGGAGCGACAATGGACAGGATCAACAGGATGGACAGGATGTTGAATGAGATGGAAGCTGCCGTTTTGTTCGGAAAGTCACACCTTGGCCTCTATCCTGTTCATCCTGTTCATCCTGTCAATTCATGGGGAGAGATTTCCCCGAAACATTCGCGCATTGAACCCCTGAAACCATGCCAATCCGCCGCCATGACATGGCCTGCGGGCAAAGGCCAAACTGTCGCGGAGCGACCTTGGAAATTAGCCAGACACGCCAGTGTCTGGACTGCCATACACCCCCCCATTTCCAATTCGTCCCGCAGGGACGACGGAATGAGTCACCACCATAATCCACGAATTCCGCCGTCCTTTCCGGACGGAAAGACTCGGTCGGGCTATCACCAAACCAGACACTGGCGTGTCTGGCTAATTTCCGCGGTGGCTTTGCGACCAAGGGACGGGCTAACGGGGCTACCTGCGGACCGCGCGCCGTCCCGGCGCGCAGCACGCGGGGGGAACAACCAGCACCCGGCAAATCCATGTTGCCCAAGCGCAAACGCACCATCCTGCCGCCGCTGACCCTGGCCGAGGCGCTGGAGACCACGAAGATCCACAGCGTTGTGGGCCTGCTCAAACCCGGCCAGGCGCTGGTGACGCAGCGTCCATTCCGCTCGCCGCGTCACACGGCGAGCGCCGCCGGACTGCTCGGTGCCAATATGAATCCCATGCCCGGCGAAGTCTCGCTGGCCCACAACGCCGTGCGGTTCTGTTGTTTATACGATGATGCAAAAATCTGACGCAAGTCTCCTGAAGTCAAAGGTTTAGCTGGGTTGAGCGTTGAAGCCAAGACAGCGCGGTACGCCTTAACAGGATCGCTTTCAGGTCGGCGGATGCTGGTCAACCTCCATCCGCCCTGTAAAGCCCAGGACCAGAGCTTCCTAAGGCGTGTAGCATGCATCGAGCTGGACCTGGCTCAGCTTTCCGAGCGGCACGCTCCGCAAATCCATTTAAGAAGCTGTCATCGCCGACGCATCTGGCTACACCGAAAAGCAAAAAACGGTATTGACAGGTCAGGAAAACAGAGATATTTTTGGCCGTGATGATCCTAAAATCCAACAATCAGATCCGCAAACCGACGCTTGGCGTTGAAGCATCTCCTACTATTGACCGGTTAGTTCACGTCACCATTGTGATCTCGCACCTACAAGGAAAAAATATGTATGATCGCCGAACCTAAACACCAATCAACAATTCAAACAACGAAAGATCATGAACTTTAGTGATTATCTGCTATATACGAAGCGTTTAACGTGGGCGGAATATATCAAGTTGATACTATATCAGAATCCAAATGTTCGCTTTAGTTATGATGACGCTGCCGCTGAATGCACTTGCAATTTTGATTTACGCGATTTCCATGAAACACCCCCAGAAGAACCGAAATTTGACTACCACCGCATACCCTTTGGTGACGTTCTCTGTCGTGATCAGCGTGTGCTTCAAAGACTGAAAGCAAATGAACCCAATCAAGTAACAACGCTGCCGGATCAGAAATATTTGGAGTTCCTCCTTGATGAATGGCGAGAATGGCACGCAAGAACGTTGGAGCCGATCTGCAATTATTCGTTGACCACGAAGATTGGCCGGGAATTATACAACAAGCGGCAAGAGAAAAAGGCAGTAGCAAAGCACGTAGCCAGCAATTTGGTTAAAGATGGTGACTCTGTCTGCATACCAGAAGGTTCAAGTGGAACTTATGTCGGGTTGGCAATTGGATTGCTTAGGCAAAGAGTTGCCATTATCACATCCAATGATCCATTGCTCCGCGAGTACCGTGAAAACACGAAGTTTGCCATGAATCTTACTGAGATGAAGGCTATTGGCGGCCATGTAGATGACTTACTTGCTCACGGTGGCGTCTCTGGAACCGATTGCGAAAAACAGTTTGAAGAAGCAATTGCTGTCAATCCAAAGGCATCCGTCCTTATTATGCCAATTACCGGCTTACTTTCAGTTGAAGGCCCGTATGGCTTAGACCAGGCTACTTGTAATTTGAAGAGAAAACTGATTCAATTTAGCTTGCAGCAAAATATTCGCAGCCTTGTCTTTGTAACTGATTGGACAAAACATCTGAATCCAAGCACAGCCAAAGCAAACTACGACGCAAAGTACGGCGATCCTATCTTCAATGTTCCAAGTGAATGGCAACAAATCGTCAACAATCACAAACAACGAATTTGGATTATTACTGTTCCCCCGCCCACTATCCGAGAACTAATAAGGGAAAAAAGATACGGAACACCTTTGGCGCGTAGATCTATTACTAAGGTTCTAGATCCCATAAATGCTACTGATGCATCTTTCCTCGCAAAGCTTAAGCCGGAAGAAACCGAATACGACAAACACGCAAAGGATTTGGCATGGAACTTGCGCATAGACGCATCTCCGTCCAATCCGAGTAAATTCCAAAGCAGATTCGTAGAGGTAGGTTATTAGTGAAGGGGGCGCCCGCATAAGCGCATATATAACAATTTAGTCGCAGAGCGACTGCGGAGATTAGCCAGCCACGAAGTGGCTGGCAGCGCCGCCAACGGCCAACCGTCCGGAAAGGACGGGGGAAGGTAATTGCCCGGCCTTTCCATCGTCCCTTCAGGACGAATTGTTTTCATCCACATCACCAGCCACTTCGTGTCTGGCGATATTTCCGCTGTCGCTCCGCGACAGTTTGGCCTCTCCATGCACCGGAGCGCCGGTCTGCGACCGGCTTTGGGCGTCCGGTCACAAAGTGGTGGGCGGTCGGCAAATCGGGACACGGCCAGGAACTTATGCGCCTCAAGCCGGCTGCAAGCCGGCGCCCCGATCGCGCAGTTCATGGCCCGTGAGCAGGTCCGAAGGAACCAGGAACTTACGGGCAAGCTCATCGGCCAATTCCCGGCGGACATTGGGAGAAAATTGTAAACCATCGCAAGTCACCGCCAATAAATAGCAAAGGACCGGGAGCGGGTTTTTGCGGCGGCGGGTATTTTGCCGCCATGAAATTGAAAACGAGGATCGTCGCCAGCGGTTTGACAGTGGTCATGGTTGCCAGCCTCCTGCGCACTTCGGCACTGGCCGACGACCAAACAGCTCCGGCGGCCGGTAATGCCGCCAGTGCGTTGAACACGCGCTATGGACTTTTCGATGGACTGGATCATCGGAGTTGGTACGGCCAGGGAGATTTTCCGGAGCCGTTTTTGGTGGATGATTCGGGGTTGGAAATCAACGAGGCCCGGCTGGATTGGGTTCACCTCAAGACGGGGGGACAACACAGCGACACGGTCACGGCGGAGGTGGAAAAGGGGTTCGGCCCGCTGACCCTGGAAATCGAAGTGCCCTACGAACGGGAGGCCTCTCCCGCCGGAATTTCGCAAGGCATTGGCAACATTGATCTGGGTGCGCGCTGCCCGTTTTACCAATACGTTTCCCGCACCGGGTTGCTGGACACGACCTTCGGCGGCGCCTTGGAAGTGGGCATTCCCGCCAGTTCCGCCATCAGTGTGAACCCGGAATTCGTCCCGAAAATTTTCAATGACACAAAAATTGGCGACCATTTCACGGCCCAAACCATCCTGGGCTATTCGACGCTGACGGGCGGCGGCGCGGACGGCGGCTTGCAGACCTTGGAATACGGTTTCACCTTCGGCTATTTTATCGAGCACCGCGAATTGCCGCTGCCCGGCGTGCAGCGGTTCATTCCGATGTTTGAACTGATCGGGGAAACGGGAATGAACCAGGATGCCGCCGGCCAGAGCAGTCTGGTGGACAACGCCTGCTTCCGCCTGAATCTCAAGACCATCGGGCGGGTCCAGCCAAGGCTGGGACTGGGATATATTTTCCCCCTCAACCGCCAGGCGCGGACGGAGGCCCACTCCGGCATGGTCCTCAGCCTGGTGTTTGAGTATTGAAGCTGCGGGAATCAAAAAAACGCGAACGCATGATCATCAATCGCAGACAATTCTTGCTGTTGGCGGCGGGTCTGGCCGCCGGCTGCCAGAGTGCAGATGATGGCCGCGCACCCGCTGCGGGTGCGGAGCGGATGATCAATGCCGGGGCAGTCAGCCAGTACGTGAAAGACGGGGTTTACAGCGGTTTTGCGGATCAGGGATTCTTTGTGGTCCGGCGAGGTGACAAATTATTCGCCCTTTCCGCCATTTGCACGCACCGGAAATGCAAGCTGACGGCCGAGCCGGATCATTCGTTTTACTGCAAATGTCACGGCTCGGCTTTCGATCGCGCTGGCCATGTGACCGAGGGGCCGGCGAAACGCGATCTGCCGGTCCTGCCCACGGATACAAACTGCGCCGGCCAGTTGGTGGTGACGGTCCCTGGCTGATATGGCCCTTCCTTCCGGGCCGCCAGCGAAGCAGCGGAAACGATAAGTTGCGAAGGGTTCAAGTTCCTCGGGTTTGGGGTGAGTTGGTTAAATTCATCAAAGCGCTTGCGCCCGGTATGATGTGTGCTAATTTGCGAATGTTGTGCGGTTCATAGCGCGCCATTTCAAACCAGCCGGCCAGGCGGTCATCGCCTCGTTGCTGGCCGGCGTTGTCTTGTTGCTGAACGCCATGGCCGCCTCGCCCTCGCTGCACGAATGGTTCCACGCGGATGCGGGCCAAGCCGAACATCAATGCGCCGTAACGATGTTTGCGCACGGCCAGGTGGACTCCGCCTTCGTTGATGTCCCGGTGGTCGCCGCGCTGACCTTAATTCACACAGTCCCGCCTGTTGAAATTTCCGTTTTCCATCCGGCCATCGAGCAGCTACCCGCTGGCCGCGCCCCGCCCGTTCTTCCCGCCGTTTCCTGATTCACAAGTTTCCAGCCGCGCCGCACGCGGGCTGGGAATGCTTTTCCAATACTGATTCTTTGCCGCGCGCCGTCGGCGTGCGGCAAAGGGGTGAACCTGTGGATGGTTCGCGAGTTGACTTGAAAAATTAACCAATTTGAATTATGAAAAATTTTGAAGCACAGCATAGACAGAATCGCGGAGTTTATTGGGCGGTGATTTCCTTGGTGGCATTGTCCTGTGGCAGCCGGGCGCTGGCGCAGACGAACAATGCGGGGGTGACGGGAAGTTTTACGAATGGGGTGGCGGCCACCGGCACGAACGTGACGCAACTGGGCAACATCACGGTGATTGGCCGGCTGAACCAGGCGCGGAACAGCATCCTGCCCGACTTGGGCGCGACGGCATACACGCACACCGCGGACCAGATTGCGATGCAGGCGCAGGGTGAAGATGCGCCGTTCAACCAGGTGATCCTGCGTTCCCCCGGGGTGGCCGAGGATTCGGCGGTGAACGGCGATTTACACGTGCGCGGCGAGCACGCCAACCTGCAATACCGCATCAACGACGTGCTGTTGCCGGAGGGGATCAGCGGGTTCGGCTTGGAACTGGATCCGCGTTTTGTTCAGAGCATGCAGCTCATTGACGGCTCGCTGCCGGCAGAGTATGGCTTCCGCACGGCCGGCGTGGTGGACATCCAGACCAAAACCGGGTTGGAAAACAGCGGCTCGGTGGAGCTCTATGGCGGGAGTTTCGACACCCTCCGGCCCAGTTTTGAATATGGCGGCACCTCCGGCAAATGGGAGTATTTTGTGGACGGCAGCTACGACCACAATGATCTGGGCATCGAAAATCCGACGGCGAGCCACGACGCGCTTCATGACACGACCGACCAGGAAAAGCTGTTCGGCTATCTGTCCTATATCATTAACGACACGAGCCGGGTGACTTGGATGGGCAGCGCGTCTTACAGCAACTTCCAGGTGCCGAACACGCCCGGCCTGCCCGCCGGCACCGCCGCCGATGGTACCACCTCTTGGAATTTTCCCGGCAGCGGCCTGCCGGCTAATTTCGATTCGTCCACGCTGAATGAGCAGCAGCGGGAGCAGAATTATTATGGCGTGATGACCTATCAGAAGTCGGTCGGCGATTTCAACGTCCAGATCGCCCTGTTGGGCCGGGCCAGCGGCGTGCATTTCCGGCCCGACGAGATCGGCGACCTGTACTTCAACGGCGTGGCCAGCGACGTGGAGCGCGACCTCTATTCGGGCGGCTTGCAGGCCGACGCCAGTTACCAGTTGACCGACAACAACACTATTCGCTTCGGTGGTCAAATGCTGGACGAGGTGGTCTTCGCCGATTCCGCCACCACGGTGTTTCCGGTGGATGGCGACGGCACACCCAACGGCCCCCAGGAAACCTTGACGGACAATCACCGGCTGACCGGGCTGTTCGCGGGCATGTACCTGCAGGACGAATGGAAATTCTTCAAGCAGCTCACCCTGAACTACGGGGCGCGTTTGGACATGTTCAACTCTTCCTTCGACAACGAATGGCAGCTCAGCCCGCGGGCCAATCTCATCTGGGAGCCCACCAAAACCACGACCCTGCACGCGGGATACTCGCGTTACTTCACGCCGCCGCCAATCGAAGCGGTTTCCGGCAGCGACGTGGCCTTGTTCAATGGCACGTCCAACGAATCGGCCGTGCAAACGGACGATCCTGTGAAGGCGGAGCGCTCCAATTACTTCGACATCGGCGCCAGCCAGAAACTGGGGTCGGATTGGCAGGTGGGGTTGGACGGCTATTACAAGAACGCGCAAAACCAGCTTGATGACGGCCTGTTCGGCCAGACGCTGATTCTCTCGGCGTTCAATTATTTGCACGGCCGGGTTTACGGCGTGGAGGCCACGGGCAGCTACACCCACGGCGGCTTCAACGCGTATGCGAACCTCGCCTATTCGGAGGCGGAAGGCACGGATTGGAACTCGGCGCAGTTCCTGTTCGATCCGGCCGCCCTGTCCTATGTCCAGAACCACTGGATATATCTTGATCACGACCAACGCTGGACCGGCACGGGTGGCGTTTCCTACACCTGGAAGGAAGGCACTCGGCACGCCACGCGTGTTTATGCGGACGCCATTTATGGCACCGGCTTGCGGACGGACTCGGTCACGCCCACGGGCGAGGTCATTCCGAACGGCGGGAGCGTGCCGGATTATTACACCATCAACTGTGGTGTGGAGCAGAGCCTCAAGTTCTCCAAGCACAATGTTTTGAAGGCCCGCCTCGACATTGTGAACCTAACGGACAACATCTACCAACTCCGCAACGGCACCGGCGTGGGCGTCAATGCCGCGCAATACGGCGAGCGGTTGGGCTTCTTTGGTTCGCTCAGTTGCACGTTCTGAACCCAAACCAAGCGATGTGTTTTGTCCCGCTGCAAACTCCCCACGCCGGCCGCTTAAGCGGTCGGTGGCGGGGATGCTTTAATCACACGATTTTATACTTTCGTAACACTCATGCCGTGCGTATTATTTCTTGGCATGAACGTAACACTCTCACAAATTGGACGTCACACGGCGCAATCGGTTTGGGCTGCATTGCTCACCGCTAACCTGGCCATGGCCACCGAAAACACCGATTCTCCGCCACCGGCTGTCTCGACTGCCGCCACCAACGCCCTGGCCAGCGCCAGTGGCACGAACGCCGTCCTCCATTTGCCGGATGTGGTGGTAACTGGCCGGCAGGACAGCCTGCTGGGCATTGCCGATTCGGCCACGCAAGGCGCCACCGGCGCGGCGCAACTGGCCGACCGTCCCATTTTGCGTAGCGGCGAAATCCTCGAAACCGTTCCCGGCGTCATCATCACGCAGCACGCCGGCGGCGGGAAGGCCAACCAATATTTTCTGCGCGGCTTCAACCTGGACCATGGCACGGACTTCGCGGTGTTCCTCGACGACCTGCCGCTCAACCTGCCGTCGCACGCGCATGGCGAGGGGTATGCGGACATGAACACCGTCATTCCAGAGTTCGTGGAACGCGTGGACTACGAAAAAGGCCCTTATTACGCGGACGTGGGTGATTTCGGCACGGCCGGCTCGGCGCATCTGGAGTTTTTCAAGACGCTGCCGCAGGATTTCGTCACGCTCGAAGGCGGCATGTTCGGCTACGAACGCGGCGTGTTCGGCAGCTCGCAAAAAGTCGGGGACGGCAACCTCCTGTATGGTGGCGAGGCGACGCATGATGACGGTCCGTGGACCCACCCGGATGATTACTGGAAGTTCAACGGTATTTTGACCTACAGTCAGGGCAACGCTGCCAATGGCTTCAGTGTGACCGCGCACGCCTATCACGGCGAATGGAATTCCAGCGACCAGGTTGCCGCCAGCTATGGGGCGACGAATTTCTTCGGAGCCATCAATCCGACCGACGGCGGGAATTCCCAGCGTTACAGCGTGCAAGCCGAGTGGCATCGCCAAAGCGCGGACTCCCAGACGAAAATCACCGCCTACGCTTTTTACTACGATCTCGATTTGTTTTCCGACTTCACGTATTTCCTGACCGACCCGGTGGACGGCGACCAGTTCGAGCAGCGTGATCAGCGCGAGGTGGCCGGACTGGATGCGCGTCACACCCTGTTCAACCAATGGTTTGGGCGCGAGGTCGAGAACACCTTTGGGTTGCAGGTCCGCAACGATTGGATCAACAACGGGCTGTACCAGACCGAAGATCGCGTGCGCGTGGATAAATTGGATGCGGCCAACGGCACCATTCTTCCCGCCGACACCGATGTGAATGATTTGACCGACACGCAAGCGGGTTTTTATGTGGAAAACAAAATCCAGTGGGCGGAAAAATTCCGCACCGTGGCGGCGCTGCGTGGCGACCTGGACTACTTTAATGTCACCAGCCTTACCGATCCGACCAATTCCGGCACCGCCTCCACGGTTCTCCCCAGCCCGAAGTTGAGTTTGATTTTCGGCCCGTGGGCGAAGACGGAGTTCTACGTGCAAGGCGGTTACAGTTTTCATAGCAACGACGGGCGCGGCGCAACCCAGACCCAGGAGCCAATTTCGGCGGATTATCCCAACGGCGGAGCAACCGCGAAAATTCCCGCGTTGGTGCAAACCAAAGGCGCCGAAATCGGCGTGCGCACGCTGCTCGTACCCAATCTCCAGAGTACCGTCTCGCTGTGGTATTTGCGCAGCGATTCGGAATTGGAACAGGATGGCGACACCGGCGGCACCGTCGCTTCCGCCCAACCGAGCGACCGCTATGGCGTCGAATGGGCAAACTACTTTACGCTGACCAAACATCTGGCGTTTGACCTGGACGCGGCGGATTCCATGGCCCGCTTTACCTCGGTGGATTCGGCGGATGCCGCCCCCATCAGTCCGGGCAGCATGGTGCTTGGTCCCGGCGGCGATCATGTGCCCGAGGCGGTCGGGCTGGTGATTTCCTCCGGCCTCACCCTGCACGATTTCCATGGCTTTTCCGCGAGCCTGCGGCTGCGCTACTTTGGTCCGCGCGATCTGACGTCGGATGGACAGTATCAATCCAGCCAGACCATTTTGCTCAATGCGGAAGCCGGCTACCAGATCAACAAAACATGGCGCGTCTCGGTGGAATTGCTAAACCTGCTGGACCGTCACGACCATGACATTGATTACGCCTACACGTCGCAAGTCACGCCGGCGTCGCCACCCAGATTTCAAGACGTATTCCATCCCGTCGAACCTTTTCAGGTGCGGATCGGTCTCACAGCAAAATTTTGAACCCTGAACCATGGAAGCAAACGAGCCAACGCCGCGCTACGAGTTGAAAGACGAACTCGCGCGGCTGTGCCTGCCATCAGCCAGCCGCGACATAAGTCTCAAGCTGGCTTGGGTGAATTCGATTTGCCTCCTGTTTCTCCTGATTGGCCTCGCCGGCGCGCGGCGCGGCGTGATTTTCATCAAACCGGTCCCGCCCATCCGAACCGAGGTTCCGGTCGTCGTCCTGCCCACGGTGTTGCCGCCCCAGGCTGTTGCACCAAAAGCGGAGCAGGTGCAACCCAATCCCCAGCCGCAGGTCCTCGTCGTCCTACCGACCACGCCGAACATCAATTTCTCGGTGCCGACGGTCGGCACGCTGGTTGCCCCTGCCGCCCTCTTTGCTGCACCACCGATCCAAGTGGTCCCCGTCCATACCGTCAGTCCGCTCAACAGCACTGGCGCAGGTGGGGAACGGCCCGAACCGCCTTACCCAAAAATCGCCTTGGAAGCCGGTCAACAAGGCACCGTGGTGCTGTCGCTCACCGGCGATGAAGCGGGCAATGTCGTTTCCGTGGACGTGAAGAACTCCTCCGGTTTTCCCATCCTGGACCGCGCGACGGTGGATTATGTCAAACGCCATTGGCGGCTGCCCACGGACGGCAGCACCCGACGGTTTGAAACCAGCATCTCGTACAAACTGTTATTGAACTGAATCAACAAATTATGCTCGCAAACATCGTTCTCGAATTCTTCCTCAAAGGCGGCCCGGTCATGTGGCCGATCCTCGTTAGCGCCCTCGTGGCCGTTGCCGTCGTCGGCGAACGCGCTTTCTGGTGGTGGCGCGAAAGCTGCAAGCGCGACCCGCAAAAGATGGAGCAATTGCTGGCCGCGCTGGAAAATTCCGATGTGCCCGCCGCGACGAAAATCTCCACCGGCTCGGAAGACCCGGTCATCCGGGTGATTCATCATGGCCTCAACCATGTCGGCCATGCGCACGGCTCGCTGCTCGGCGCGCTGCAACTGGCGGCCGGCGTGGAGCTGAAACGCGCCGGGCGTTTTCTCACGGTCATGGACACGCTCGTGACGCTCGCGCCGCTGCTGGGCTTGCTCGGCACGGTGACGGGCCTGATGCGCGCGTTTCTCAAGATCGGCAGCGAGGAATTGTCCGTCACCGCCGTCACCGGCGGCATCGGCGAAGCCTTGATTGCCACCGCCTGCGGCCTGGCCATTGCCATTTTCGCGCTGATTCCCTTCAACTATTTTTCCGCCAAGGTGGCGCAGTTGCAGTTCGACCTGGAAACAGCGGCCACGAATGTCGAAGTAATGGTCGGCGGCGGCAAGGCGGGCGACAGCCTTCAACTGCGCCAGCCGGTCACGCCCAGCCAGACGACGAGCCATTGAGTTGGGCGATGAAAATTTTCTCCCCCATCCCGAGACGCCGCACCCGGATTGTCATCATTCCGCTGATTGACATCATGTTTTTCCTGCTGGCGTCGTTCATGATGATCAGTCTCGAGATGAGCAAGACGGCCAACATCAAGGTCAATCTGCCGCCCGCCTCGCAATCGCGGCAGGATTTCCGGCCGGACATGGTCAACATTGCCGTGGACAAGTCAGGGGCGGTCTGGCTGGAGAAAAAGGAGATATTGCTCGCCGACCTCGGCTGCGCCCTGAGCAATCGCTTCCGGGCCAACCCCGATCTCCCCGTTTATGTGAGCGGTGACCGCGACACGCTCCATGGCGACATGGTGAAGGTGTATGAAACCGCGCGCGCGGTCGGGGTGCAAAAGATCTCGTTCATGACCGACAGCCGGCAACGCCCGGCGACGCCATGAAAATCCGCACGCCCATTCCGGAAAAAAAGTCGCGGCTGGAAATCATTCCGCTGATTGACATCATGTTTTTCCTGCTGGCGTCCTTCATGATGATCAGCCTGCAATTGCAGATCGTTCGCACGGTGAAAGCCAATCTGCCCACCGCCACGCTCGCCACGCCTGCCAAGAAGCCCGACCTCGTGAATATCCTTGTGAACCGGGACGGCCAGGTTTCCGTGGATGACCAGGCCATTGCCTATCCCGAATTGCTCACGCTACTGACGAATCGGTACCGATTGAATACAAACCTGCCGGTGTACATTACCGGCGCGCGCAGCGCCACGCACGGTTCCGTGATGTATGTGCTGGATTTCGTGAGAAGCGCCGGCATCCAGCGCGTCGCCATCGCCGTCAAAGCCGCACCTGACCAGCCAAATCCATGAAAAACTTCCAAGTGAACCTGCTTATCGTCCTGGCGCTCGCCCTCTGCGGCTTGTGTGCCTGGCAATGGTACGAACAAACCGTTCAGCGCGACGCGATTGAAACCCAGAACCGGCTGGTTTATGACCGGAACGCGGCCATCCAGGGCTACACCAATTCCCTCGCCACGTTGAATCACCAGGTGGCCCAAATGGATTCGCGCCTCACCGAAATCAAGGCTCAAGCCGCGACCAACGAGCAGATTGTCATCGCCCAGAAGGCCGACATTGTCACGCTGCAATTCGCCAATCTCAACCTGACCAACGAAATCACCCAGTATAAAGCCGCCTTGGACACCCTGGAGGCCAAGCTCAAGGAAGCCTATGCCGGCATTGACAAGCAGAATGGGGCCATCACCAACCTCATCACCCAGCGCAACGACCTCCTGCAAAAATACAACGACGAGGTGAAAGACCGCAACGACGTGGTGGCCAAGTATAATGAATTGGCGAAGCAGGTGGAAAAGCTGCAAAGCGGTTCCAAGTCTCCGTAAAGGTTGGTCACCTTTCGAGCACTTGGTACGCCGACCGGTTCAAAGAAAACAGCAAGCAAAATTTTTTGTCAATTTTTGCTTGCCGCGAAACTTTCCAACTTTATTCTGCCACCGTGATTGCGCGTTGCGGCAAATTGTTTGTGGTCTTCGCGCTCGTGTTTTCCACGGGTGCGCACTGGGCCGCCTTGCAAACGGTTGCCTGGACCACAATGCTCGCGCGTAACCTATGTAGTGATTCGTTATCGGAGGCAGTCAGCAAAACATTTGACGGCAAACATCCCTGCTGCCTGTGTAAAGCCATCGCCGCGGCCAAAAAATCGCAGAAAAAATCCGAGGCGGTTTCGTCGGTGTTGAAAATGGAATTTCCGCCCGCCGCCGAGGCCATGAATTTGTTCCCGCCCGCGCGATTTGAAATTTTTCCGGAACAAAATCGTTTTGC
>Ga0364867_10520_pt1 | contig 19657 bp, 22 predicted proteins | sample ExccelAu500001D4_3_FD_206915 | JGI IMG/M metagenome (GOLD analysis project Ga0364867, IMG submission 206915) | Enriched cells from Trout Bog Lake Hypolimnion, Wisconsin, USA - BchlTB.Aug13.5000.01.D4 | ecosystem: Environmental > Aquatic > Freshwater > Lake > Hypolimnion/Profundal zone | place...
ATCGTACCCAGCTCGCGATGTGCCATCCCCCATTCCACCACGTACTGTACGGACTGAACGACCTTGTCCCAACTGGTATGGAAACTCTCTGCCGTTTCCTTCCATGATAGCTTCCGAGCCCAGTATGCAAGGTGTAGCATGTAGGCATTGCACAAAGTGTGCTTGCCGGTGCCCCATGGAACTTCTTCTACTTTGACGCCACAGGTAGGGCAATTAACCCGCCGCATGTAATATAGAAAAAACACGGCATAGCCCCATAGCGGAATAAATTCAAACCGTCTACAGGAGAGGTGGTCATAACAGGAGCCTGGCTTATGACAAACAGAGCAGATCGGCTTTGAACGAACCCGTTCACGCACCTCGACTTCGACTGATTTTTTGGATTCACTCAGCCGAGCATTTTTATAGACAAAACCAGGGAAGTGGTAGCATTCATTTAGCAAGCGAGTGATTAACATGACCAAAAACATCCAGAGAGCAAACAAGGGGAAGATTGTCACCGAAGATAATGACTCTTGCAGGCTCCTCCAGTTCTGCCCGGACATTGAGGGTTGGCCAAAAAGCTGGGCAGGCGAAGAAATAGACATTGAGACAGGGCGCAAAATCGTTGAGTTCCTCAAGCCATTCTTGCTGTATCTGTTGACCACAAAACTTGCTCCAAAAACATTATGCCGTCATCGAGACCATATGTGGATGCTGGGTGGCGAGGTGATCACTCGTCTCAATTATGACCCGACTCTTCGTCGCAAACCCGTCGAAAAAGTAACCTTTGATCTTCTTGAAGAAGAGGGAGGCCCGCTCATCTGGCCCCAGATCACTGAACAGCAACAAAACGCCTTTGATGCATCCTGCAGAAAGCTCTACCGTTTTCTTCAGACGGCGCTTGATAACAGTCAAATACCAACCAAATAACTAAAAATCACCCACGGATTGCTCAGTCGAGGCGAAATTTTTAGAATACTACTCATGACTCATATGATTTCCGCCTATCTTGCATCCGGAGTAACGCGTCCGGATGATTGATTAATTGTTACCTTCAACATGGGGCTTGTCTTTTTAACTGTAATAGGCTTTTTAAAGGGACCTTGTCCAACTAACCGGCAGATCATAACTTCATGTTTATTGCCGTCCGAATATCGGGTGGCATGGCATGTCATGACTTGCCCTTTGGCGCTAAGTTCAGTCAGATTTTGATGCACGTTGATTAATGGTGAACTAATAGCTTTTGCTATTTCGGTATCGAGGGACTCACCATGTATTTTCAGATAATCAAGAATACTTTTCACGATCATTCCTTATCGCTTACCCAAGTTCAGACGTTGACTCAATAATTTCTTATACTGTGCAAGTAACACAACATCGTCCTGCTTCGGATTTGCCATTTCACTAATTTGAGTGATTTTCTGCTCAAGATACGGCACAGATGGAATACGTGTTTTTCTTGTCTGGATCATTTTTGTCTGGGTTGTTATGTAAAGTGGCAGGATTCTACTGGAGCCAAAAGAGTTCTTATATAGGACAAACACTGATGCTTAATGTAAAAATACATGCAATCCGATTGTTACAATTATGTGAAATCCTGCATTTATGATCCGGATACAACGTAAATAAGCATTGGTCCGCTCTGGTTCGTCACGGACAAAGATTGTATTCTACTCGTCACTGGCTAGACTCCAATTGTGCGGCTTATGGGTGTTTACGCTAAGTTAGTTACAGTTGATCGAAAGAATTCTATATGGATTCAGTGTATTAAAGCAGAGCTATGACCCTAACTAAAGCAGACCTCGCAGCAGCCTTGAATGAACAAGTTGACCTGGACAGGAAAGTAGCCAGTTACTTCGTTGATGCATTTTTTTGAAGAAATTCGCACCGCCCTTGAAAAAAACGAGAATGTCAGATTGTCCAGCTTCGGAAACTTCCTGCTGATTGATAAAAATCAACGCCCGGGGCGTAATCCCAAGTCGGATGAAGACCGCCTTATTAAAGCACGACGTGTAGTCACTTTTCATCCCAGCCCAGTATTTTCCAATTCAGAAATGAGTCTGAACGAAGGGTTTTGAATTTGAGTAAATTACTTTGTTCGGGTTCGGTCTAACTCATAGGTGCTTGTTCGCTTTGCCTTGCAAACTTGATTTTTCAAGCCTGCTTTTTCATTGCCGCAGCGATATCTTTAAACAGTTTTTTTCTTGCGTTATTGAGTGCCGAGGCTGCATCATTGTCGCTCATTTCTGCCGCCTGCGCATCCAGTTGTTCGATGGTAATTTCAGCTTTGAGGTATTGACTGGCCTCAGGTATTGATTTGAATTTATCATAAGGCGTCATCATGTCCTTGTAGTGGTATTTCTTGCGTTCTTTTCCCTTGGCGTCCGTGATCGTTTCCGGGAAGAAGCATGGCCTGTGGAAATTAACGTAGGGGTTGAGAAATTCGGCACAGAAAGTGTTGACCAGACTGGCGCAGTGTTGCGGGATATGCGCATAGCCAAAATGCTTGCGCACCACCGATGCGTTCTTGGATTCTGCCAGCGCGTTATCATTGGAATGCCGTGGACGGGATTTGGTGAATTCGACCAGCAACTTCTTCAGCATTTTTGCTACTTGGTAGTTGATGTATTCCGAACCGTTATCCGAATGAAACCCCAGGATGATGAACGGGAATCCATCCAGCAACTGCCGGATGACCGGGAGCATGTACGCCTCGCTGATCTTCTCGCAGGTGGCGACGAATTGCATCTGCGTCACGCAGTCCACCGCATTGATGTGATACACGCCCTTGACGCCGTCCATGTCGCCTTGATGCACGCTGTCTATGCGGATGTAGCCCGGCACGCCGTCAGGCTGCGGGGCACGGCGTTTGCCGATGGGAACACTCGTCGGGTTGGTCTTGCTCCAATGCCGTCGTTTGTTCTGGTACGGCTTGCTTCCACGCAGGTTGTACAGATGAGAAACCGAGATGCCTGCCAGACGCTCGTAGCGCTGGTCGCCAAACACTTGGTACGCACGCTCCATGACTTTCTTGGTGGCAGGTCCGGACAGGGTGCTATGCAGCACGTCCGTCTCGGCCAACAAGGCCACATCTGCTGCGGTATAACGGTAGGTGAAACCTTGCTTGGGCGCGCAAAGCCGTTTCGATAGCTTCCCGTCTTTACGGTATTGCCGCACCAAGCGGGTGACTTGCTGGCGTGACAGCCCAGTCATACGCCCGATATAGCGCAGTAACACGCCCTTGTCTATCCGCCCTTGCGGGGCGTAGCCAAACCGCTTCAGCACCCGCTCGATAAACTGGTTGCGATCTTCTTTTGGAACCCGGAATGCCACCTCCGATGTGCCGTCCAAAAATGCCTTGATCTGCTCCAAGGTCTGTAGCTTTGCTTCTTCCATGTTGATCACCATGCCTCGCATAATGACCGACCCGGCAAATCAATTTCAGACTCATTTCATGTTGGAAATACGTCAACCCTTCAGACTCATTTCATATTGGAAGAGGCTAGCCCTATACTCAAAGATCTGGTAAAGATAAACTATCAGGGATAGTCAGGTTGTTTCCTGAATAGATTACTAAGATATGAGCATTTAACCCATACTTCAATACAGGTTTATATTTCCTGAATCCGTAATATACTATTCGTTAGGAGGATATATGACGATACTAGAAAATCAAGAAACACTCTGCAATAAAATGTCGTTAGAACAGCAGAGGAAGAAGATTAAAGAACTTTTACACTATCAAATGATAATTGATGCGAAGCGAAAAGAGCGAGTATCCAATTTCATTGAGGATCTGCCCGGCGGAAAATCAGAAAAGTAAAATGGATTAAGTAGATCCCTAATTATTGCAATTGCAAATATTTAAGTTAACCCTTCCATGGAAACCAACAATCAATCTAGCAGTTATAAAGACGAGCTTGAACGGGCTAACCAAGAAATTGAGAGATTGAAGGTGGAAATCAGTCAGCTACGGAGCGAACACCTTAAATTAGTTATGGAATTGGAAGAAACCAATTCTGAAATCGGCAGATTGGAAATGGTATTTAAGCGACAGGAATTCAGCAAGAAAAAGGGGAACAAAACAACTCATGAATCCTAGAGAATCGCAGAATAAATAGAAATTAGTATCACGCACACCACCTCAAAAGAGGGCAATGCAATATCAGCTCAATACAATCAGCTTGCTTTTTTTCAGCGATGATTCGCTTCAATCCTCAATTCCCGAGGTAGTTTTGTTGACTAAATGATTTTGGTGACATTAAAATTAAACTGAGAAAAAGTATTATCTGCTCAGGCACAAAATAAATCGCCAAATTAATTCAAAACACTGACGGGTCTAGATCATGACTTGTTCAATTCCGTACATTTAGCACCGACAAGCTTATCAATGATGCTTAACGAGTCTCGCAGTATTAGCTTTGAAATAGTCGAAGAGTTTCTGGCCCAGGCTATAATGCTTTTCCTCAGTCCAATTGAACACATCATTGACGTTAGCATCGAGAAGGTGAAGGGTTGACATGTCTTGCGGCTCGGCTGAATAAAGAAGGCCGAGAGAATAGTCCGTTTGCTTGTCCATGGTGCCTCCTTCTGTAAATGTCGAATTAGTTAATTGGAGTATATTGATTACATATAGCTTCCCATGAATTGATAATCGGTCAATTTCGATTTTAGTTTAATGAATTGATTTCTGCCGCTGGCGGTAGGAGATATTTAAGTCTGCTCGGTGCTGATCTTGAATTCTATGCTAGCTGACGGAAGGAATAGCCCAGCTACAAGGTTACTTGCAAAAATGGGCGGCTTATTGCCAAGAATAAATAGGGGGTGAATCTGATTGGCCTGGACTAGAAGCTAATTTGACCTTGGCTATTGCTACAAAATGTTACCTGCTGACATGGTAGGCACTTGTATTATGAAATTATTGCTCGATATAGGCAAACCAAAATATTGTTCAAGTTCACTCATTAGCGCAGCTTCATTATTCTTGATTTGTAAATTTTCTCTACCTCTCCAATCGGAGTCTGTTTCGCCAATCAGGATTCTCATGTGGGAACAACAAGACAGTAGCAAAGTAATAATATTTTCGTCGAGCGACAAATCCCCGTCAGTAATCCGAACCATCATGTTTTCCAATGCGCCAAGCATAATAAATGCATCGTCGAGATCAAACAAACCCACAGAACTTTTTAATGATTGTATGGAACCTAATAGTTCTTTTATTACGGTAGAGCTGTCTTGGGTCTTTTCAAGTAGGAGAACAGAGCACTCCATAGATTCAATCCACTCAAAACTTTCCTCACGAAATTCTGGAAGCATTTGATAAAGTTCCATGATTTAACTCCTTTTGATCAGGATGAGGGAATTATGAGTAGTTCGACCTAGTCGCTTTAATACCAAGTATTAACTCTGTAGCTGAATTCAATCCAGTAGCGATCAAAACTATTCAACGCCAAAACGAAATTGAGGGTAATTCTTTTATTCTTCTAAAAGCTATCATACTATACTGAAATAGTCAACTATAAATTGATTGCCATTCCCTCATGATTGCGGGCCCCGAATTGAGTTTGCTCTGCTTTACGGATTTCCGTGGTAATCAAAATTTTTCATCACGCTTTAATAGAGCTATTGAACTGCGATGCAGTTGGGTGCTTGCAAAAGTACAGCTCATTTTTATAAGGGATTGCCCATGCGCATTGGGTTATTTCCATCTGACACATCATTAACTCTGTGCCCATAAACTTGCGCGTTTGACAGTCCCGGCAATCACCATCGAGATGGTTTGACGTTTTTTCGGAAGCTGTAGCTTGCTGTTTGTGAGTGTAGCCACGAGATGGTGAATGATTTGCCCTAAGCAGATGATGTAATTTTGCTGGTTGCATTGAATGCTTCCTTGATTTAGGGTAATTTTTAATATGTGTAAAAACTGCACACGACTTATTGATGTTACGGGGTATTTTCCCATGCGTCAAGATTTTTGTGCATCGGAGCATTGCGGGATTTTTTCCGAGGATTTAATCAATTATCAGAATGCTGCCACTCAGCGGTGTGATTATTTTCAGTCTTTCAATTGCTTCTTAGTGGTTTGTTGCATGCATAAAGCTTTTACAATCCTGTTCAACGCTGATAACGCTGCATCCGGAGTTTGCTCAAACTGGGCACGTATGATTGCTCCATCCACTGCCAAGGAAATAGCTTGGGCATTTTGTTTGAGTTGACTTGACGCGGGCAGCAAATTTGCAATGGCAGAAGTCATGTCAGCCTTGTGGGAACGAGTTAATTCAATAATTTCAGGCAACGCACTTCCCAACTCTCCTTCGCTGTTGATAATAGAATATGGAAATGAAACCGCCCGTCCCGCCCTTCAATCAAGAGTCGGCGTCACAAAAAGTACGCATGGCTGAGGATGCATGGAAATCGCGGGACCCGGGCCGAGTGGTTTTGGTTTACACCGAGGATACGCGTTGGCGTAACCGCGGTGAATTTCCTGTGGGACGCGAACAAGTCTATCTATTCCTTCAGCGTAAATGGGCCAAGGAACTCGACTACCGATTGATAAAGGAATTGTGGGCATTACGGGTAATCGCATTGCGGTAAGATTTGCTTATGAATGGCACGACGATTCAGGTCACTGGTATCGTTCATATGGAAATGAAAACTGGGAGTTTAATGACCACGGTCTTATGATGCGCCGTTTTGCCAGTATCAATGATCTTCCGATCAAAGAATCGGATCGCAAATTTTTTTGGCCGCTCGGTCGCCGCCCGGACGATCATCCCGGGTTGAGTGAATTGGAAATGTAACGATTAATTGTGCATTAACGAGTCTAACTAATTCAGATTTAATAAGGTTAGGTAACTGATAAATGATTTCCCTTTGCCACGCGTGCACGCAACTGCCCGCAGGCAGCCTCGATTTCCTGTCCGGCTGAATTTCTGATCTTGGCGAGGATACCTTGCTGTTTAAGGGTTTGCACCATGGAAGCAATTCTTTCGGGAGCAGGGGGGTGATAGCTTAGTCCGTCGACCCTGTTAAAAGGGATGAAGTTCATGAGGGCGTATTTCCCTGCCAGAAGACGGGCGATTTTTTCTAATTCGTCATCGCTGTCATTGACTCCTTCGAGCAAAGTCCATTGATATTGAATCGGATAGGAAGTGGCTCTTGCATACGTTTCGGCGCGCTCTACCAATTCTTCAATAGTGACAAGCGGGGCATTAGGCAGCAATCGGGTGCGCAAAGTTGGATTTGTGGTGTGCAGCGAAACTGCGAGCGCTGGTTTAATTTTTTCCTGAGTGAGACGCTCGAAAACGCGCACATCGCCGACCGTGGATAAAACCAGATTCTTGTGGCCGATATTGCCTTGTGTACCAAGCAACTGAATCGCTTCGACCACATTGTCAAGGTTGTGGGCTGGCTCTCCCATACCCATGAACACCACCTTACTGACAGAACGTCGTTTGCGTGCGAGCACCACTTGAGCGACGATCTCGGCGCTGCCAAGCTGGCGTTGAAGACCATTGCGTCCACTCATGCAAAAAACGCATCCCACAGCGCAACCCACTTGCGTCGACACACACAGGCCACCACGCGGTAATAGTACGCTCTCAACCATTTGCCCGTCGGAGAGTTCCAGTAACATTCGTGCGACCCCGTCGTCGGTTGAGTGTTCATTATGTAGCCGGGCAAGTTTAGTTAATTCCGCTTCAAGGGCGGACAAGTCTTTGCGCAGTGCCATCGGAAAGAAATTTTCTGCGGGACTATGAGCTCTATCGTACGTGCTAACCTGACTCCAGCCGCGCAGGAAACGGTCTTCGTGGCACGGCTTGGCGCCGAGATCGCGCAAACGTTGGCGAAGCTGTGAAATTCGCATGGAATCGGTCACACTGCCTGTATGGCAAAGGGACAGTAATCAGCTGGCTGCCGGGAGGAGTTTTTCGTCGAAATCATTCAGTAGAAGGTGGCTAACATTTGAATCGAAAGAAGATCAAAATTTGAGAATTGGGATAAGCATAGCTGATTTTAACCCAACGTTCGAAGCGGTGTAAGATGCGCATCTGGGAATGCGGTGATTCAATGCCCGAGAATGTGTTAGACACTCAAAATTTACAATGAACCATGCACTGCAGTATGATGAAAAAGATTTTCACCAATTGGTAGTCAATCGGCAAGGCGCAGTCTCTTGTCGAGCGCGATATCTCCAACCCCAAAGAGGCTAATGCAATGGAAAACACCCCAACTCCGAAACCAGTCCGATCCGACGGAAAATTCTCCCTGCGACCGGCAACCGATCTGTCTGCGCTCTATCTGAGCTACACACTGCCAACCGGTGGCGGAACACAGGTTCTGCCCGAAAGCGTGGTAGGCGCTGCGAAGTCTCACGGAGTGGTGGCTGAACTGGATTTGGAGGCCATAACCAAAACTCTCCTTGAGGGCGGCACCAATGTCCGTGTGGCCTACGGCCGTACTCCGGTGCAAGGCGCAGACGGACGTTTCGAGGTGTTGTTCGACCACATGAAAAAACGCAGTCCTCATCTTGATGAACAAGGGTTGACAGATTTTCGTGACTTGGGTGAGATCGTTACCGTTAAACCAGGGGAGCCTCTCATGCGGATAATGGATCCGACGGCGGGAGAAGCCGGACTTACCGTGACTGGAAAAGAAATTCCGGTAAAACCCGGAAAAAAAGTTTCATTCCCCCCCCGGGCTTGAAGGAGTAAAAGTTGATCCCGCAGATCCCCATTTGCTCGTGGCCGCTATTTCAGGCTTTCCCATCGTGGCGAAAAATGGAGTCACGGTGGAAGCGATATATCGGGTGGAGAACGTTGATCTGCATACCGGGAATATCAACTTCGATGGCGGCGTGCACATTTCGGGCGATGTGCATTCGGGTATGTCGGTGAAGGCCACGGGTGATATTCATGTCGAAGGCACGGTTGAAGATGCAGTTTTGGAAGCCGGTGGTGACGTAACTGTTAAGTGCGGCATCATGGGCAGCAGCGAGGATCACGATGCTGCAGTTAAAAAGGTACACGCCACCATTAAATGCGGCGGTTCATGCACTGTAAAGTTTGCACAAAATGCCCATATTGTTGCGGGCAACGGAATCTTTGTGCAGGAATTGTCCATGCAGAGCGATCTGACTGCCGCACACCAAATTATCGTGGGAGACAAAACCAGTAAAAAGGGCGAACTCATCGGCGGGGTAGCCCGCGCAACGATGCTGGTTAGTGCGCGCAACATAGGTTCGGATGATCACCCGAGGACAGTCGTGATAGTGGGCAGCGACAAAGATCTTTTCGAGCGACTCCGTGTATGCAACCAAAAGAAAGCGGAGGCTGATAATAAATTTGCCGACGTGCTGATCCTGCTGGGCTCAGCGAAAAAAAATCCTGGAAAGATTGCTCCAGAAACGATAGCCGAGGCTGAGGCAGCCAAGATTACCCTCTATGCCGAAATTGCAGAGCACACTGCGGATGCTCTCCAGATCAAAAAGGAGATCAACCTTGCTCAGCAGGGGCAAGTAATCGCCTCGAAGAAAGTATACGCAGGCGCTGAAATACGTATTGGTCAAAAACATTATGAAACCAATCAAGACCGCGAGGGTGGATTGTTCAGGCTCGGAGACAAAGGTGAGCTGGTGTTTAATTAAACAACATCATCCCGATGATTTCGAACGATACTTTGCCGTATAAGAACTCGGTATTTTTAGCCGGTGAAGATTTTTATGTCGATTTTCATTGCGAATCAAGCTTTGCATTGATAGAATGCGCGCCGCAACTCGGGTTAATGAATTAATTTAACTTTGGGTGGCTGTTCTTTTTACCACGGCCAACATAGTAAAAGGCCACATAGATTACAAGCCGCTTTAGCTCAGTTGGTAGAGCAACCGCCTTGTAAGCGGTAGGTCGACAGTTCGAGTCCGTCAAGCGGCACCAAATAAAACCCTCTAAATCAAACGTTTAGAGGGTTTTTTCTTTACTACGTATTACACATAATTACCTAAAATTACCCCAATATTTGGCACTCAGTGCGTCAAGAGTGCGTCAAAGCTATCCCACCGCCTTGATATTCTCGCCTCAACCAACAAACTCTTTCAGAACCTTACAACAACAATCAACGCATACTGTAAGAATTCAGGTTGAGCTTATATACTCATGCAACAGTATTACAACAGCTTGACACGCACGAAATAATTGGTAACATAAACATCGAAGCTACGATTTAGAGCAAAAAACACTACCTGGATGCAGCCGAAGAAGAGTCGGCTCCTTAGTGAACCGAGGGGGATCGGGGAGTCATCCAGCACACCATGTTTGAGCTACCCCGCGCAATGGCAAGCGCATCACGATGTTCGTGGTGTTGACTTGCCTTTTTCTTTTTGCGAGTCAGCGCCACGGAAAAAAACCGAGGTCTTTCATGCAAAATTCCAATTCGGCCGCCACGCCCGCTTCACTTTCACACCTTTCACCAGCAGCACCATCGACCGGCATCAACTTGGTCATCAACAACATTATCAAGCAACACCCCATCCAACTCGACTTTGTTCAGTGTGGGGAAATCGTTAACTACACACCAGCTGCCAGCTATGTTGCCCGCAGCCGTGGGCAATTTCCGGTGCGCGTTCGTCAGCAGGGTGGGCGGTTAATTTGTCACACGGCTGATCTGATTGACTACATCACAAACGGTGTAAGCCAGGCCAATCAATCCGTTAAACCAATTCGCAAAAGCTGTAAAAAGACTTGCCAGACGGGTCGCCCCAGCAAGCGCGAATCAATGGATGCCGCCGCCGTCGGCCTGACTGTCAAACAGTTGCGCGCGCAAAAAAAGCCTAGCAAGAGCTAAATGAGTAGTGTCGTCCGGAACTCGTACACCTGGCGTGCCGGGATTATAAAATCCAACCTCGCGCCAACCACCAGGCATGTGCTGCTGACGCTGTCCTGTCATTTTAATGACGCTGGCGAGGCATGTTACCCGACCACTCGACTTCAGGCGCAGGAGACGGGGCTATCCGAAAAATGTGTCATTACTCATTTGGCTATCGCTCGCGAGTTGGGCTGGCTGAAAGTTTCGAAACACGGATTTGCAGGACAGCGCTGGTCACACAATCAATACATGCCATGTTTTCCAGAAGGCACTGAACCACCTTCAGTAGCTCACCAAAAAGGCGCTGAACCACGTTCAGTACGTTTAAAAAAAGGCACTGAACCTAACGACAAAAAGGCACTGAACGACGTTCAGTGTAACTACTCAGTAGAACTACTCAGTTTAAATACCACCACTACCACCGCACCAAAAGCGCTAACCAGTGGTAGTGGTGGTGTATTTGATAACTTGATAATCGAACCGGTTATTACTCAGTACCTCCCCCAGCTTTTGGACGTTCTGCAACGGGCAGGAGTCGCAGAGGCGGACGCTCAAGATTTGTTGGATGAACTTGTTGGCACCATCGAAGCTGGCAAGCGAGGGGAACGGCAGAAGGTAGCTAACCCAGTTTTGTGGCTGCAAGGGGTTGTGGCTGGCAAATTCAAGCGTGCAAGGTGCTTCGAGGTTCGCGCCCGCCGACAATCGGTCAAAACGAGCGTCCAGATGGCCTGCAAACGGGATGATCTGGACATTGATCCGGTTGCCTCGGCAAAGGGCGCAGAATACTTTTCTATCGCCCGTGTAAAAGAACGTCAGCAAGCCCAACAAAAGGAAAAGCGGACATGAGAATGAGGCATTCATGAAAATACCAACGAGCAAGGCCGCCTGTATGAGCCACCTGTTGATGTTGGTCTCAACAGGGTATCGTCATTGGATTAGAGGCGAGATGCATTACAGCAAGGCCGTTGGCTTCGCTAAAAAAATGGCCGAGTTGTACCCGATTGATGCGACCTCCGATATGCGCAGCTGGGCCAAACAGACTGGTCGTTACTCTGCATTCCTTGTCATGTTTCAACATGACAAAGATCCAACCAAGGTTATGTACTGGTTGCTGGCCACAAATGGTGGTGCGCCCAAAGGCTATCTTGATATACACACGCGGGAAAAGTTGTCGGATGCCATTATTGTCGCACCGGCGTGGCGCGATCAATACGAACTTGTCCGGATCGAACGCAAGGGAAAAAAGCCGACCTGGACTTGGGCGATGCGCCATGATTACTTTTTGCGATTAGAGGCGAGTGCCAAACAGGCGGCTGATGCAGGACGTGATGCACTCAACACACTGTTCGGCATGTTGTGTCACATGCCCATGTTTTCCGGTATCCGTGGCCAAGTTATCCAGTTGGATGCGACCGCAAAAACAACATGGATTAAACAGCGCAAGTCCACTTCGTATCCTTCACCATTGAGGCCTGAAGGCTCTACAACAGACGGCCCCGCCAGTTATTTGCCGGTGATGCCAAAAATCAAGGTATGGGGTGATTTAACGCTCAATGGTCTTATCGCAAAAATGATCGAAGATGAAAAAAGGAAAACTGAAGCAGGTGTCGCCGAAGCGGATTTCATAGCCAAAGCGTCCAAGCTTGAACTTGAAGCCAATACTTCGTTTTAAATCAAACTCGCCTCAACAACATCCACACCATAGCGACAGGCGCTAATCGCGCCTGATCCATTTAGCCAGTACGCACAGTCCACAGTATATGAACCGCACACCGGCATGCCGCTGGCGTCCCGTATCGGCCTGCTGCGCAGGCGCGGACGGGTGTCGCTATCGCTCCATTCATTAGAACGTGCCAGGTACGCATAGTTTTTTTAAAAACGTCTACCAGAGAATTATGGGGCAAACCGGCAGGTGGCAGCGCTGAAAACGGCTCAAGTCGAGTTTTATTTGCGCAAGAAAACCACCCAGGACAAAATCCTGGGTGGTTTGTGCCGGTTTTCACGGCGCTTATATTTCCAGAGGAAACTTTCGCATTGTGCCGATTTTTTTATACGGCGCTAAAATCCTCATAGAGGATTCTCGCATTTTGCTGTCAAAAACAGCTGTCTAGCCAGGACGATTGCTACGTATTTCTTCCCGCTTTCGTGCGTGCGGTACAGTGTGATCCAGGGTCGCGGCAAAACTTAGCCAGACTCACACTAAGGAACAATAAATAAACCTGGAAAATTCTCCAGGACCAATTTCACGCAACCTGCCCGACAAATACCTCCTTTCTAAAAAATACCGGGAAGCTGCCCGGACAGATTGCGTCTTGCGCGAATGTCTCCGGGCCGCCAAGCCTTTTCTCATTCCACGTTACAAATTACATCGCCCCGACACGGCCAAGTGCCGGGACTTCATTTTCCCGCCAAGGAAAATGCGATTTTTTTATTGCTTTCGTTTTCGTGATCCAACACAACTGCTTTTCAACCCCCTCTGTTAACCCCACTGCGATATTCTGCAATCACCACGGCTTTCGGCCATGTCACCTTCACCTTTCGGATCGGGCTACGCCCTTGCGGACTAGCGACTCACTTTCATGAATGGTTCAACAGCCTTACACCCGCCTGTGCTAGCTGCGCATTTGCCAATGCGCCCAGGGTAGGGCTTCAACCTGTGAGACAAAACGATCTAACTATGGATTGCTGGTACCCAACTCAGTCACACCCGCGTTGTTGTCAACGCTCCCATTTCTGGTTTCAACGGTCCGAAGTTCCTTAAGCGACTCGTTTATATTGCTGCATGTGATTCTTTCCATTGGTTCGCAGGCACTTAAGGCCCTAGATACCCGTACATCCTTCCTCTTCGCGGTTTCCCGCTTATCTTCCCGATTTACATTCCTCCGTGGATCCCGGCTGCTTGCGCAACCTGGTATCCGCGACACGCACCTCGACTAAAGGTGTTGCCGCATGTGATCGTTTCGATCACTTTCGCTACGGTCCTCGGGAGAGGCAAAAGCCAGACAGCACTAAATTTCCACATCCTTAGCTGCCTAACAGTGGTGGGAGTTACACCCACTTTCCGTTTTGTCAGGGATTACGCATCGCTGCGATCCCCGCTTCTAGGTGTATACAACTACTTGGTTCCGTGACGAGATAGAACGGGAAGTTTAGCCAGGCAAAAGCTGCCTGGTGTTACCTCCCCATCCCCCTCGATACACCCACTGTGCGAGTTTCCCGGCGGTGGGCGTTAAGGGTCTTCCTGGCTGGCTGGCCAGGTATTGCAGCAAAACGAAAGGAGTTGGCGCTCCTCAAAATTGACTCGATCGAATTAATTTTGAGGAGCACCAAACTACCAACGCATGATGACGATAAAGCCTCGCAAAAAGATTTGCAATGCTTTTTCTAAAGGAACTTCTATTGTTCATCTTTACAATTCCACGTATCAATTTATAACTTGCCAGCTGCCGCGCTAATGTCGCAAATTATTGAAATACGGGTACGTGGTTTAATTTATTCAAAGAGCCTGTGCAATGAAAATTCCAACCTAAAAAGCATCCTGTATAGCCATTAGCACTAAGCACTAAACGGTTATCTATTACCCATTTCGGAATTGGCCTGTTTAATTCAGCAGGAACAGAAAATTCACCCGGTTTAAAAAAGTCCCGGCAACAAAACATATAAAGCGCGGTAGTGAGACACGCTATGTCAGGAGATTTCATGGCAAGCAGGCAATGTCCATTCTGCAAAAAACAGTTCGAGCCACGTCCACAGGTTAAGCAACAAAAAATCTGTTCATCTGATGAATGTCAACGCGAACGCAAACGGCGCTGGCATCAGGCCAAACGTAAAACTGATCCTACCTACAATGCCGACCAGAGAGAGCACGCCAAAAAGTGGGCCGATCTGCACCCCAATTACTCGCGCGAATACCGAGCTAAAAATCCTGATTCTGCCGAGCGAAATCGAGCCAAGCAGAGAAACCGCAACGAAAAGCGTCGAGTTGCTGTGATTGCAAAGATGGACGTGTCAAAGCCTGAAAGCCTTGCGCCATCTGGCATTTACCGGCTTACACCCATCGACGCGTCCAGAATTGCAAAGATGGACGCGTGGATAGTGGAAATCAGTTTGATTTCATGCTGTAGCGATCAGTCTGAGAGCAAAACGGGCTGATTGAAAAGAGTAGACGCTATAGACCGTGACGATTTACGCTGCTAACGTCTTGACTGAAATGCTCTCGACACGACCATATCGATGTCCTGCGTTATTCCTTGGCTACCTCTGCCAGGCACGATGACGCGTCCTCATCCGTAAAGCTGGGAGCCAAGAATTGAATCCATAGAGGATGGTTCTGAGGTATGGAAAACGATGATGTAAATAACGGCGCAGCGATACAGGCACCCATATTTCGTGCCGCCGAATATGTGCGGATGTCCACCGAGCACCAGCAATATTCCACTGCGAATCAGGCTGAAAAGATCCGCGAATATGCTGCCCATCGTGGTATCGAAATCGTCAAAACTTATACCGACGATGGAAAGAGCGGATTGTCTATCGGAGGGCGGGCATCACTTCAGCGGTTGATTGACGAAGTCGAATCGGGTGAAACGGACTTCAGCGTTATATTAGTCTACGACGTCAGCCGATGGGGGCGGTTTCAGGACGCGGATGAATCTGCGTATTACGAATACATCTGCCGCCGTGCAGGTGTCCAGGTCGCCTACTGTGCAGAACAGTTTGAAAACGATGGATCTCAAGCATCCACTATTATTAAAAATGTTAAGCGTGTTATGGCTGGTGAATATAGTCGGGAATTATCCGTCAAAGTGTTCGCTGGCCAGTGCAGACTGATTGAGCTTGGCTACCGCCAGGGTGGGCCTGCCGGATATGGTTTACGTCGTGTGCTAATAGACCAGAGAGGGTCTGTAAAAGCTGAACTGTCGCGCGGTGAGCACAAGAGCCTGCAAACTGACCGCGTCATCCTAATGCCTGGCCCCGATGAGGAAGTCAGGATCGTCAATTTGATCTACCGCTGGTTTATTGTCGAGGGACAGGTTGAGACGGCCATCGCCGCTCGACTGAACGACATGAAAGTGCGCACCGACCTTGATCGGGAATGGACACGAGCTACCGTTCACGAGGTACTGACCAACGAGAAATATATCGGCAACAATGTTTTCAACCGTACCTCCTTCAAGCTCAAGAAAATCCATGTCGTAAATCCCCAGGATATGTGGATCAAGAAAGAAGGCGCGTTCGAGGCAATCGTGCCACCCGAGGTATTCTATGCTGCTCAGGGCATCGTTCACGCTCGTGCATATCACTACACCGACGATAATCTGATCGAACGCTTGCGCCAACTTTATCAGAGCCGGGGTGTTCTTTCAGGCCTGATCATCAATGAGACCGAAGGGATGCCATCGGCCGCCGTCTACTCCCACCGCTTTGGCAGCTTGTTTCGAGCCTATCAAAAGGTTGGTTTTGATCCAGGACGGGATTATAGCTATCTTGAAATCAATCGCTTCCTGCGGAAGTTATACCCCAACATCGTCGCCGAGGTCGAGGCACAGATCGTCGCATTGGGAGGCGTGGTCATACGCGATCCTGCCTCCGATTTGCTGCATGTGAATCACGAATTCAGCATTTCATTGGTGTTGGCTCGTTGCCATACACTTGATACTGGCAGGCACCGCTGGAAATTCCGTTTCGATACGAGTCTGCTCCCTGACATTACGGTAGCAGTCCGGCTTGATCCAGCAAACCAGGCACCGCTCGACTACTACCTGTTACCACGACTCGATTTTGGTTTGCCGCGCATCAGTCTGGCCGAGCAAAACGCCATCGAATTTGAGTGCTACCGTTTTGACACCCTCGAATACCTTTACTACATGACAGCGCGCACACGAATACGGAGAGCAGCATGACAACCAAGCACTCAATCGGCGAGATACAGATGATTCCGGTAGATCTGATCGATGTCCTCAACCCACGAGAACGAAATGCCAAGACATTTGGCGAAATCGTTGCCAACATCGAAGCGATTGGCATAAAAAAACCGATCAAGGTCACTCCCCGCGATACTGAGCATGGCAAACGCTATCTGCTGGTTTGTGGTGAGGGACGCCTTGCGGCGCATAAAACTCTTCACATAACTGAAATACCATCGCTCGTAGTAGATGTCAGCGATGAAGATGCTTTTCTCATGAGTCTTGCGGAAAATATCGCCCGTCGCCAGAGCCGACCGCTGGAAATCCTGGCTGGCATCGGACAGCTCAAGGAAAAAGGCTACACACCCAAGAACATCGCAGCCAAGACCGGTCTGACCATGCAATATGTGCAGGGCATCCTCACTCTCCTTGAGCAGGGTGAGGAAAGACTGCTAATTGCCGTTGAGAAAGGCAATATTCCGCTTAACGCAGCTCTCACTATTGTCGGCGTGGGTGATGACGACAAAGCTATGCAATCCGCGATGCAGGATGCCTACGAATCCGGCGAACTTCGCGGCAAACAGTTGATGGATGTACGGCGCATCATCGAGAAGCGGAAAGTTCTAGGGAGATCAGTCTCGAAGAGTCTCCCTCGCAAGCAGGCGGAACCATCGGCTTCAAGCTTGGTTCGCACCTATCGGCGCGAAGTCGAGCGTCAAAAATTGATGGTCAAGAAGGCAGCGTTTGTTGAGCAATGCCTTCTATTCGTCATTGAAGCGATGCGACAACTGCTGGCCGACGAGAATTTTGTAAATCTGCTGCGAGCAGAAGGGCTCGATACTCTGCCAAAATATCTTGCCGAGCGGGTCTGGAGCATCGGGAGCCAGAAATGAGTAAGTTGACGCTGGGTTTTATACCCGAGGTTCTTGTTGTTGCTCTGGACAATCTGCTGCCTTCGCGAAAAACGCCTGCTGGTCTGATTACATCCCGCAAATATCGGCAGATAGTCGCATCCATTGCAGAAATCGGTTTGATCGAACCGCTTTCGGTCGCACCTGCAAGTGCCGGAACCGAGCAACATCTATTGCTTGATGGACTTATTCGCCTGATAGCGCTACGCGAACTGGGTCATACCGAAGCGCCGTGCCTGATTGCAAAAGATGATGAGAGCTACACCTACAATGCACGGATCAATCGGATATCGACGATCCAGGAGCATTACATGATTCGCCGTGCCATAGATCGTGGGGTCTCGCCAAACCGATTGGCGATAGCACTTGGCATTGACGTCAGCACGATTCACAGGAAGGCTACCCTACTGGAGGGTGTTTGCAAGGAAGCCGCCGAATTACTCAAGGATCGTGAATTCACCACCAAGGTCTCCAGTGTGCTGCGGCAGATGAAACCTCTACGGCAGGTTGAATGTGTGGAACTCATGATTGGAGCAAACAACATGACGATGTCCTATGCCGATGCGCTGCTGGCGGCCACGTCGGCGGATATGCTGGTCGAGGGTAAAAAACCGAAGAAACGGGTCGGTCTCACCCAGGAAGAGATGTCTCGCATGGAGCGGGAAATGGCCAACGTGCAGGGGCAATACAAGCTGGCAGTGGAAGATTACGGGCAGGACGTGCTCAATCAGCAATTGGCTCGGGCCTACTTGGCTAAATTGTTGGAGAACAAGGCTGTTATCCGGTATTTGAAGCAACAATATTCAGAGGTGCTGGAGCAGTTCAAGAGTATCGTCGAGACGACCTCGCTAGAGCAGTAAGTTCAATGTGGAAGCCGCTGAGCAGCTTTTACATCATTTAACAGACCATGCTTGAACCGTGATTTCAACACCGTTTTCTCGATGGCTTATTAATTGTTAGCTGTGACACATCGCTCAGCATGATGAAAGCTGGTAGCATTCTCTTCTGGCGTCCATAGTTTGCTTGGTTTCAGCATGGCCGACCTCTAATAATAAATTCAGGGAAGTCAGATGGCTAAAGCAGCTACAAAAAACAACGACTCCGCAGCAAACATAGGTTTCGAGGCCAAGTTCTGGCTCGCCGCTGACAAATTGCGCAATAATATGGACGCGGCGGAATACAAGCACGTTGTGCTTGGTCTCATCTCCATCATGCGCACCGAGACCAAAATATGAATGTATTCCAGACGCACTCTGAAATAGTCTCGGACTACGCCACCTACATCCGCAGCTTTCTGAAGATCGATGATCCGGCTATTCGCCAGACCGTCGAGGAAGCACTTAACCAAGGGAAGCTTTGGCCGGAGCCTTTGCTCCAGTTCAATCCATCTTTCGAGATGTATGGCAGCCTCGAAAAACTGGCGCAGAAAGGGGATATTCACCCCGATATTCGCGACATCTTCAAGGGCTACTCACTCTACAAGCATCAGGTCGATGCAATCAGGCTTGGCACGTCTGGCAAGGACTTCATCGTTACTTCCGGAACTGGCTCTGGAAAGTCGCTGACCTACATTGGATCGATTTTCCATCACCTGCTTTCGAATCCAGGTAGCAAAGGCGTAACCGCGATCGTTGTCTATCCGATGAATGCGCTCATCAACTCCCAGCATGATGAGTTCACTCGATACAAGGACAACTACGAAAAAAATACTGGGAAAGAATTCCCCATCACGTTCGGACAATACACAGGGCAAGAGAAAGAAGAGCGGCGCACCGAGATGCTCGAAAATCCGCCGCAGATACTCTTGACGAACTACATGATGTTGGAACTTCTCCTGACTCGACTGCGGGAGCGCCCAATCCGTGACGCCATCTACGAGAACCTCAATTTTTTAGTCTTCGACGAACTTCATACCTATCGAGGTCGGCAAGGTGCAGATGTCGCCTTGTTGATCCGGCGAATCCGCGCAAGCTGCATCAAGCCAGTCGTTTGTATCGG
>Ga0364867_10521_pt1 | contig 19641 bp, 30 predicted proteins | sample ExccelAu500001D4_3_FD_206915 | JGI IMG/M metagenome (GOLD analysis project Ga0364867, IMG submission 206915) | Enriched cells from Trout Bog Lake Hypolimnion, Wisconsin, USA - BchlTB.Aug13.5000.01.D4 | ecosystem: Environmental > Aquatic > Freshwater > Lake > Hypolimnion/Profundal zone | place...
GGGTTATTTGAAATGTTCCTTAAACAATCCGATAAGATTGGAACTGATGATCTTAGAACAAGTATCGATCATGTTCTTAAAGGCGAAGGCGTGGGAAATGCCGTGGCCAATAATCACGGGTTTGTTGATGCTGTTTCCATTAATTTAAATTTACGTTGTTAATTGATTAAAAAAGTGCGTGATTTTTATACTGCTGTGATATAAACTATTTGAATATTTTGCAAACATACTCAATTAACGAGATATGAAAGTCATAATATTTGAAAAAAGTGTTAATATGGCGTTAAAGTATGAAAATAAAGATGATGATGTTATCCTAATATACTCACAATCAATTAATTATGAGTGTAAACTTGTTTTAGATAAAATGGTTCGGCTAAAGTTAAATTTACAATATTATTACATTTATAGTCCTCATAAGCAACTATCGACCACGATTTAAGGTCTATTGTAATATTTGCGTCAATCTTCAAATTATTAACTCCTAGTTTATTTATTGTCTCCTCAGGTACATTAGAGATAATAAACACATTTTCGTCTTTTAACTTAAGCGCTAATAATTGATCTTCTGTTTTATGCTGTGGCTCCAATATACATTCAAAATTATCATCGTACATCGCTACAAAATATTCTTTAATCCTGGCATTTAATATTACCATATATCTTGAATGGATGCCTTTATTTTTTAACCAGCCTTGATGGGCAAGTAGTGTTAGCCGGTTATTTAATATTAACGGTTTATTGGATGCATAACAAATGCCTTTTGCCGTTGATAGGCCTATCCGTAGTCCGGTATAAGATCCCGGGCCTCCGCACACTACTATCGCGGAAATGGCCTCAAAGGAAATTCCTTCCTCGTCAAGGAGGTTGTTTATCATGTTGTTGAGTGTGCCGGCATGGTTGCGCGATTCTTCGTTTACAATGCCTGCCACTAGGTTCCCTTCCGCTGACAGTGCAACAGCCCCGGTGTCGGTCGAGGTATCTATGTGCAATAAGTATTTCATAAATGGTGCACAAATGTACGGATGGTATTACTTTTGCAGGCATGGAAAAGAAAATCATTCTCACAAAAAATGCGCCGGCGCCAATCGGCCCTTATAATCAGGCCGTCCAATTCGGAAACATGTTGTTCATTTCGGGCCAGATACCAATAGACCCGGGTACTGGTAATATGGTTCAGACCAATATCCAGACTGAAACAACTCAGGTAATGAATAATCTTTTGGCCATTTTATCGGAGGCCGGTATGGATTTTTCTCACGTCATCAAAACATCGATCTTCCTCACGGATATGGGCCAGTTCGCTACGGTAAACGAAGTATATGGCAGCTATTTCAAAGAAAACGCCCCAGCCCGCGAAACGATTCAGGTGTCTGCACTACCTAAAGGGGCAAACGTAGAAATAAGTATGGTCGCCGGAAAATAATTTGTTTATTCGGACAAATGTCAGTAATTTTGGGACAAATTGTATGGTATGAAGCCCGAAGAAAGTAAAAGTGAAACAAAAAAAAGCAATAGCCATAAAGAAGTTAGCGCGCCATCAGTGGTATCCGAGCCTGTTGCTATTTATGGTCATGTGCAGGATACTTTTGCTGCCCGTACCATTGGCATCATGGGCATGAGTGGTAGTAGGGGTTTTTCAGGCATCCGAAACGAAAATGACTTCATTAGCATTATACGGTCGGGCATTCCAAAGGAGGCTATGAACCATCTCATGGATTTGGCTGATATTTCACTAACGGAGATGGCTGCGATAGTCCATACTTCGGATCGCACGTTGCGGAGGTATGGCCCGCATGATAAGCTATCGCAGGAGCAATCTGAGCGTATGGTGGAAATGGCGCGGCTTTATAGCCGCGGAGAAGAAGTTTTTGAAAGTATGGCTCGTTTTAAACAATGGATGGATACTGAATTGCTCTATTTTGGAGATAAGAAGCCACGTCAGTTCCTGGATACTTCACTTGGTATTGCCATGATCATGGATGAGCTTGGCAGGATAGAACATGGAATATTCGCTTGATGACTGTCTACAGAATAAGTGATTGTCGGTTTATCAGGGACCTTTCGGGCAAGGGGGCTGCTTTGTATGGCGGTAGGTGGAATAGTAAAGATACTTACATGGTGTACACTGCTCAAAGCCGTGCATTGGCTTTACTGGAAGCGGTTGTCCACATGGGCAAAATGCCTGGCAGCAATTATTGCATGGCCTCCATCAATATTCCAGACGGTGGTATTTTGTCATTCCCTATGGATAAATTGCCAGATGGCTGGCAAAACAACCCTTCGCCAGATTACATAAAACGGATCGGGGATAACTTTATCCGGTCGAATAAGTTGCTAGCTTTGGAGGTCCCTTCTTCGCTGATGATGGAGGAACATAATTATCTCCTTAACCCTGCTCACCCGGATTTTGGAAAAGTCCGGGTAGTGTCTGAGCGCAATATTAAGATGGATGAACGGTTGTTCAAGCAGTTAAGCTAACTCCCGTTTTTTATCCTTTCTTTTGCTCCTTCGCCCAGGCATCTTTAAGTGTCACTGTCCGGTTGAAGATTAGCTTACCCGCACTGCTGTCGGTGTCCACACAAAAATACCCCTTACGCATGAATTGTACCCTGTCTCCCGGCTTAGCGCCCGCCAGGGAGGGTTCTATGTACGCAGCCGGTAGCACGTGCATAGAGTCCGGATTAATGTAGTCTTTGAAATCTCCTGTTTCGTTCGATGGGTCTTCCACTCGGAACAAACGGTCATACATCCTTACTTCCGCGGTCTTAGCATGTGGTATGCTTACCCAATGTATAGTCCCCTTCACAGAAAGGCCGCTGGTATCGTTCCCACTCTTGCTTTCAGGCAGGTACGAACAATGCACTTCGGTAACCATCCCGCTTTCGTCTTTTGTAAAACCATCGCATTTCACTATGTACGCCCCTTTAAGCCTTACCAAATTTCCCACCGCCAGCCTGAAAAATTTCTTCGGTGGCTCTTCCATAAAATCTTCCCTTTCTATCCATAGTTCCTTGCTGAAGGGCACCTGGCGTGTACCGCCCTCCGGGTTTTCGGGGTTGTTTTCAATGTCAAATAGGTCCTCTTGTCCATCGGGGTAATTGGTGATGATTAGTTTCAATGGATCAAGAACCGCCATTACCCTGTTACATATTTTATTAAGGTGTTCCCTCACACAAAACTCCAGCATGCTGATGTCTACTATGTTCTCACGCCGGGCTATTCCTATGGTATCGCTAAACTGCCTTATTGCCTCGGGTGTATAACCCCTGCGCCGCATACCACTTATTGTAGGCATTCGTGGGTCATCCCAACCAGACACGTGCTTGTCATTTACCAATTGCAAGAGCTTACGCTTGCTCATTACTGTATAAGTAAGGTTGCGTCTCGCAAATTCATATTGGTGCGAAGGGAATATCCCCAGTTGCTGGATGAACCAATCATACAGTGGCCGGTGGTGTATAAATTCAAGCGTACAGATGGAATGTGTTATTTCCTCTATGCTGTCGCATTGGCCATGCGCAAAATCATACATCGGATAGATGCACCATTTGTCGCCTGTTCGGTGATGGTGCTCGTGCTTGATCCTGTACATCAGCGGGTCACGGAACAGAAGATTAGGATGCGCCATATCTATTTTCGCCCTCAGGGTCTTCTCTCCGTCTTTGTATTTACCTGCCCGCATATCTTCAAACAGTTGCAGGTTTTCGTCCACACTCCTGTTGCGGTGCGGACTATCCGTTCCTGGTGCTATTGTGCTGCCCTTTGTCGCCGCAATCTGCTCCGCACTAAGATCATCTACATAAGCCAGCCCTTTCTTGATCAGTACTACCGCAAATTCAAATAATTTATCAAAATAGTCCGAAGCAAAAAACTCATTGTCCCATTTGAACCCCAGCCATTTTATATCGTTCTTGATGCTTTCTACGTATTCGGTTTCTTCCGTTACCGGATTAGTGTCATCAAACCTGAGGTTGCATTTACCGTTATATTTGATAGCCAATCCGAAGTTAAGGCAAATAGAAGTGGCGTGCCCAATATGCAGATATCCGTTTGGTTCCGGTGGGAATCTTGTATGCACCCTACCATTGTTCTTCCCGTCAGCAATGTCCTGTTCTATGATCTCCTCCAGAAAATTAAGTGATTTCTCTTCGCTCATCGTTTTAAATTTCAATGCTGCAAAAATAGGTTAATTGCACCATCAGTTTATTCGGTATTTAGGAATCGCGCATTTTTTGAATGAATCCTGCTCATCTTCACAAATTGCCAATAAAAAGCCCCAACTGGCGGTCGGGGCTACAGATATTTATTCGCACAGCAGCGAGAGTCGCCCTGTGGTTCCCACATCTTAATTGTAATAACTGGTGTTTAACTCCCCATTTGCAGTCTCTGCTGCCTCAATGGGTTCAAAGCTAGAAAGTGGCTCACCACTCCCTTTGCACACGCAGGTTGTATGCTCAAAGTGCGCTGATGGCTTATTGTCGTCGGTCACCACAGTCCATCCGTCATTAAGCGTATGCACTTCGCGGGTACCCAGATTTATCATCGGTTCTATCGCTAACACCATACCCTCCTTTAACTTCTTACCGTCACCTCGCCGACCAAAATTTGGCACCTGCGGGTCTTCATGTAGTTCCTGCCCTACGCCGTGCCCCACTAGCTGGCGCACGACCCCATAACCGTGTTGGTCAAAACAAAAATTCTCAACGGCAAATGAAATATCGCCGACCCTGTTATTATCAGCAGCTTTTGCCACTCCCCGGTATACCGACTCCTTTGTCACTTTAAGTAGTTGCAATACTTCGGGCTTCACATCACCGATTGCAAAAGTATAGGCAGAATCCCCATGGTAGCCATTTTTATAAAAACCGCAGTCAACAGATATGATGTCGCCATCCTTCAGCACATAGTCGCTGGGAAAACCGTGTACCACCACTTCATTAACAGAGATACATAAAGCAAATGGAAACCCATGGTATCCCTTGAATGATGGGATGCCACCATTATCTCGGATAAAGGTCTCAGCCATTTGATCAATAGAAAGGGTAGTAATGCCTGGCCTCAAAAATTTAGCCACCTCGGCTAAGGTGGCAGAAACCATTAATGCGCTCTTCCTGATTGTCTCGATCTCTTCCTTACTCCTGATGTGGATCATCTTAAATAAAAAATCAAATATCAATTGTGTACTGAATAGAAATGTAAAAACCCCTCATAAAAGCGAAACAGCATCCGGGGATGCTGTTTCGACTTGAATTATGTTTAAGCAGAAACGCTTCTCCCGGTGGCCGGTATCGTTCGCCCTGATATTCGTCCGGTCTTCATCAGCCCATCGTAATGGTTCATCAATAGGTAACTCTCTACTTGCTGCAAAGTATCCAATATTACCCCTACACCAATCAACATAGATGTACCACCGAAAAACGATGCAAATCCGCTCGTAACCCCGAACAACGAAGCTACGCCCGGCAGAATGCCCGCAACAGCAAGGAATACAGCGCCTGGCAATGTAATGCGGTCCATGATCGTCGCAATGTAATCCGCCGTGGGATCACCTGGCTTTACACCCGGTATGAAGCTGTTATTACGTTTCAGGTTGTCAGCCATTTCGGTAGGGTTGAAGATCAACGCCGTGTAGAAATAGGTAAATGCAATAACCATGATAGCATATATCAGGTTGTACCACAATGATTTATTATCAGACAGCGCATGGATGAAACCTGCTGTCTTGTCACTTGTATCAAATCGGGTAAATATCGTAGGAATAAACATCATTGCCTGTGCAAAGATGATAGGCATAACACCTGCAGAATTCACCTTCAACGGTATGAAATCGCGTGAGCCACTTACTTCTTTTGCAGCATTCGTACTGCCTATTATACGGCGGGCGTAGTTAAGCGGTATTTTACGAACACCTTGCGTGAGAAGGATAAGCCCGATGATCACCGCAATAAATATAGCAAGCTCCACAAGGAAAATCAGCAACCCACCGCCGCCATTCGCGTTCTGGGAAGAAAACTCATGGTAAATAGCATTAGGAAAACGCGCCATGATACCCACCATGATGATCAATGAAGTACCATTACCAATTCCGCGGTCAGTTATTTTCTCTCCAATCCACATTACAAACAACGTACCTGCTGTAAGCACTATTATCGTAGACAACCAGAACATCCCGGCATTGAAATCAGGGGCCAAAGCACCCGCATATTGCGGAGAACGCAGGTAAGCAACGTATGCGCTCGCCTGAAACGCTGTAACTATTACCGTAAGATACCTCGTATACTGATTGATCTTCCTGCGGCCACTGTCTTCCTTCTGCAATTTTGCAACCTGCGGTATTACTATACCGGCTAGCTGCATAAAAATGGACGCAGAGATGTATGGCATCACACCCAGCGCAAAAATAGATGCACGGCTGAAAGCTCCACCCGCAAACATGTTAAGGATACCAAGGATACCGCCGGGACCAGTTGTATCGTTAAGGCGGGAAGGGTTGATACCTGGTAATGCAATATAACAGCCCACGCGATATACCAACACCAAGATAATAGTGTAAAGGATACGCTTACGCAGCTCTTCTATGCTCCAGATATTCTTTAGTTTATCAATAAATTTCTTCACAGGAACCAGTGTTAATCAAAAATGAAATGCGAATAAACGATAAAACTCCCATTTATCCAAAAATAGGTTTTACAATTAAATAATCTCTAAGGTAGCACCCGCAGCAGCAATAGCATCTTTAGCTTTCGCGCTGGCCGCATTAACCTTAAAAGATATCGTGGTTTTTATTTCGCCGTTGCCCAATACCTTCACCAGGTCAGTGCGGTTGATCAACCCATTAACGTATAATACGTCCGGGGTAAATTCAGGCAAATTATATTTCTCAACAAGGAAATCGATCTGGCCGAGATTAAATACTTTATACTCTACGCGGAACGGATTGATAAATCCACGTTTTGGCATACGGCGCTGGATTGGCATCTGTCCACCTTCATGGCCCTTCTTTGTCTTATGACCGGTACGGGATTGTTGTCCCTTTGTACCCTTTGTGGATGTTCCACCATGACCGCTACCTTGTCCACGGCCTATCCTTTTAGTCTTCTTTACCGAACCTTCAGCAGGTTGCAGATTGTGTAATACCATTGTTTAGCATTTTTGAACTTGCGCGGAATGTTAAACCGCTCGCAAATCAGTTAATAATCTAATTATCCTTTTACTTCTTCCACCTTCACCAGATGGTGCACAGCCTTAACCATTCCTAGTATCTGTGGCGTTGCTTCCACTTCTACTGAATAGTGCATCTTGCGAAGGCCTAATGCTTTCAAGGTGCGCTTTTGGCGTTCCATACGGTCTATGCCGCTTTTCACCTGTGTTATCTTTATCTTTGACATATCAATTCTAAATTCAAAAAAATCAAAAAATCAAAAACCCCAGTGGGGTTTTGGTGGTTATCTTTAACCGTTAAAAACTTTTTTAAGGCTTATATTCCGCTGCTTTGCTACCTGGATTGGTTCCCTGAGCATCCCCAAGGCTGCAAAGGTCGCTTTTACCACGTTGTGCGGATTAGCCGAACCAAGGGATTTTGAAAGGATATCTGTGATACCTGCTGATTCAAGGACCGCACGCATGCTACCCCCGGCTATTACACCGGTACCATGTGCCGCTGGCTTGATCATCACCTTGGCAGCGCCTTCTTTTGCAAACTGTTCGTGAGGTATTGTACCATGCATTACAGGCACCTTAATGAGATTTTTCTTCGCGTCGTCTATACCCTTAGTGATAGCTTCCTGAACTTCCTTTGCTTTTCCAAGCCCGTGGCCAACTACACCATTACCGTTACCAACTACAACCAGTGCAGAAAAACTGAATGCACGGCCTCCCTTTGTAGTTTTCACCACGCGGTTGATTGCAACAACTTTTTCCTGAAGTTCCAGGTCCCCGGTTTTTACTTTACTTGTTTGTGAATGCGCCATTTTCTTTTTATTATCTGAGATGACTTTTCTGGTTGTATTTCACCACCCACCTCAATTTATAGAATGTCCTTTAATTAGTTGCAATTACACCACTCCTGTATGTCAGGTCGTAGTGATAGTTCTAGAATTTCAATCCGCCTTGACGCGCACCATCTGCTACAGACTTCACACGGCCATGATACAGATAACCACCACGGTCAAACGTGCAGGCATCAATACCCTTAGCAAGCGCTTTTTGTGCAATCAACTTACCCACTGCAAGTGACTTTTCTACTTTGTTGCCCGCTATCGCCACTATATCCTTTTCGCGGGAGCTCGCAGCAGCAAGTGTAAGACCATTCTTGTCGTCAATCAGTTGAACGTATATATCTTTATTGCTGCGAAACACTGAAAGCCTTGGCTTCTGAGCGTTACCGCTCACTTTAGTGCGTATGCGCCACCGTAACTTCTGACGGCGTATTACTTTCTGATCCTGTGCCATTTTATTTTTGTTTTACGGGCTCTCCCTTATTTGGCGGGAGGCTACCGGAGTTATTACCTGAAACTTTATTTGCTCAACCCTTTCTACTTAACGCAGCAAGAGATTGCTTATTACCTTGTAGCTAACTGAACTTATTTACCAGCCGACTTACCTGCCTTACGACGAACGATTTCTTCAGCATACTTAACACCCTTACCCTTGTATGGTTCAGGCTTACGCAGGCTACGCAACTTTGCAGCTACCTGGCCCAGTAATTGCTTGTCATTTGATTCAAGGATGATCCTTGGATTTTGTCCTTTTTCAGCAATTGCAGATGCCTTGATTTCCTTTGGCACTTCAAAAATGATGTTGTGCGAAAAACCTAAAGCAAGATCTATTTGCTGTCCGGTTACCGCCGCACGATAACCCACACCCACTAGCTCCAGTTCCCTTTTGAAACCGGTAGTAACACCAGTCACCATATTAGCAATAAGTGAGCGGTACAAACCATGAAGGGCACGATGGCGGATCTGGTCTGTTGGGCGCTCTACTAATATTTCATCGCCGCTTATCTTTATAGTGATATCGCGGTCGATCATTTGCCTTAATTCACCCTTTGGGCCTTTCAGAATAAATTCGTTAGCCGGGCTTACAGTTGCTGTAACACCCTTTGAAAGTACCACTGGTTTCTTACCTATACGAGACATAAATTAAAAATTCAAAAGTTTAATATTCAAAATTATCAGGCCGTGGTCAGTTACCGTATAGAGAACTTAAATTCTCAGCCCTTTCTATATTCAGTAATGCAAACAAGTACATTACCGTATTGTAAACCTTTATTAATAAATATTACACATTACTTCGCCACCTACATTCTGCACGCGCGCTTCCTTATCGGTCATTACACCTTTAGAAGTCGATACTATTGCAATACCCAAACCATTCTGCACTCTGCGTATTTCAGCAGGTTTTGCATACTGGCGCAAACCTGGACGGCTGATGCGCTCTAATGATTTGATCGCCGGGTCTTTCGTCTGAGGATCATACTTCAAAGCTATCTTGATCAAGCCTTGCTTACTGTCATCTTCAAATTTGTACTTCAGAATATATCCCTTCTCATAAAGTATCTCGGTGATGCGCTTCTTAACGTTAGACGCAGGGATCTCTACTATACGATGGCGGGCCATCTGGGCATTACGGATTCGGGTCAGGAAGTCTGCTATCGGATCTGTTACCATTTTTTATTTTTAATTTTTTTTGTAAAATAATGTTGTTACCAGTACCAGGGACTATCTAACCCCTGACTTTGAAACGTGTTCCTCCCGCACTAGCGGACAGGATTTTACCAGCTTGCTTTACGGACACCCGGTATTTTGCCATCCAATGCCATATCGCGGAATACTAAGCGGCATACGCCAAAATAGCGTAGATATCCCCTTGGGCGGCCGGTAAGCTGGCAACGGTTCCTGAGACGTACCGCAGAAGAATTCTTCGGCAACTTATCTAAAGCTGCATAATCTCCGGCTTCCTTCAGGGCTGCACGTTTTACGGCATACTGAGCTACCATTTTCTCGCGTTTGCGCTGGCGGGCTTTTACTGATTCTTTTGCCATGTTTTATCTGAAATTATTTAGTACCTGTTTTTTCCATGTTAGTGAATGGCATACCCATTTCTTTCAACAGTTCGTATGCTTCTTCATTTGTGTTCGCAGTGGTCACAAAAGTGATGTCCATACCGCTGATGCGTGCTATCTTGTCGATGTTTATTTCCGGATAGATGATCTGCTCGGTAATACCCATTGTATAATTGCCACGGCCATCAAACGATTTTTCGCTGATACCCTTGAAATCACGTACACGGGGCAAGGATACTGAAACAAAACGATCCAGGAATTCATACATTTTCACGTGCCTCAACGTTACGCGACAGCCAATCGGCATGTTCTTACGCAGTTTGAAGTTTGAAATGTCCTTTTTAGACATGGTAGGAATTGCCTTCTGACCAGAAATGGTAGTCATTTCTTTTACCGCTTCGTCGATCATCTTCTTATCAGACGTAGAACCTTTTACGCCTTGGTTTAAACAGATCTTGACGAGGCGTGGAACCTGCATCACTGATTTATACCCGAATTTCTTCATGAGTGCGGGCACCACTTCATCCCTGTACTTTCCCAGTAACCTCGGGCTGTATGTTGTTGTCGTTGCCATTATTTGATCGCCTCCCCTGATGTTTTAGATATACGTATGAATCCTGTCTCTGTCCTTTCACGCTTTACACGTGCAGGTGCTTTGGATTTGGCGTCCCATAGCATCACATTCGAGATGTGGATTGGCGCCTCCTCCTGCACAATGCCCCCCTGGGGGTTCTGTGCGTTAGGCTTCAGGTGCTTGGTCACCAGGTTTACACCTTCGATGAGCACACGGCCTTCAGTAGGGTCTACTGAAAGCACTTTACGTGGCTGGGTGCGGTTTTTATCATCGCCGGTAATAACCACCACGTTGTCGCCTTTTTTAATATTGAACTTCGGTTTAAATCTCTTTTTCACAATTACTATGAATTAGCGTTGTATTTCTGCCGCTTTTTTCTAACGGGCTGCAAAGGTACAACTATTTTTACAATACTTCTGGTGCAAGGGAAACAATTTTCATGTACCCTTTATCGCGCAATTCACGCGCTACTGGGCCAAATATACGGGTACCACGGGGATCATCTGCATTCGTAAGCAACACCACGGCATTATCATCAAAGTTGATGTAAGAACCATCTTTACGGCGCAACTTATTTTTCGTGCGAACGATCACGGCTTTTGATACGGTACCTTTCTTGATGCCGCCACCGGCTATTGCATCTTTTACAGTCACCACTATCTTGTCGCCAATACCTGCGTAATCTTGTCCCGAATTGCCCAATACACGTATGCAAAGCACTTCTTTGGCGCCGCTGTTATCGGCTACATTGAGCCGGGATTCTTGTTGTATCATTTTTAAAAATTACTTTGCTTTTTCAATAATTTCTACCAGGCGCCAGCGCTTTGTCTTGCTCAGCGGGCGGGTCTCCATAATGCGTACCACATCACCTATACCGGCTGTGTTTTGCTCATCATGGGCATGGAAGCTTGATGTTTTCTTCAGAAACTTACCGTATATCGGGTGTTTCACTTTACGTTCCACAGAAACAGTGATGGTCTTTGTCATCTTGTTGCTGCTCACTAGCCCGATACGGGTTTTCCTGCTTTTTCTTTCGGTCGTCATAATTGACATCTATAAAATTTATTAGAAACCTAATTCTCTTTTACGCTCTTCCGTTTTCAGGCGTGCGATCCCACGGCGCAGCGTCTTGATATAAAGCGGGTTCTCAATCGGATTAACCGCATGGCTGAATTTTAATTTTTTCAACCGCAATTCTTCGTCGCTGATCTTATCACTAAGCGCATCATCTCCGAGCGCCTTGTAATCCTCTGCAGCCTGTTTTGCCTTTGCCATTTTATTAATTTTTTAGTCGAAATTCAAAAGTCGAAAGTCTGTGGTCCTTACCCCGGTATTTCAACTCACTTTTATTTTAATTACCGGAAGATATAATTACTAAATCTCCGTGCTTCTTGCTACCTGATTTCTGTTGACTATGCACCGTCATAATCGTGGCGCACTACAAACTTCGTCCGGATAGGTAATTTCTGTGCAGCCAGTTCCAGGGCTTCCCGTGCTACCTGCATCGGTACACCATCCAGTTCAAACATGATCAATCCTGGTTTTACTACAGCAGCCCAAAACTCCAGGTTACCCTTACCCTTACCCATACGCACTTCGGCTGGCTTACGGGTGATTGGCTTATCAGGGAAAATCCTTATCCACACATTACCTTCACGCTTCATGTGGCGGGTGAGTGCCTGACGCGCAGCTTCTATCTGCCGGTTGGTGATCCACTTGGGTTCCATTGCCTTTAAGCCAAACGAACCAAATGCTACCATGGCACCACGCTGAGCGTTACCTCTGATCCTGCCTTTATGCGCCTTCCGATGTTTTGTTTTTTTTGGTTGTAACATTGTTACAAAATTTATTAAAGTATTCCAATAATATTTTTAATTCTCTTACCTGCGTGCGCCACCAGCCCCGCTGCGTGCGACACCTGTGCTACCACCACGGCGATCGCCGCCTCCAGTGCCACCGCGACGTTCGCCGCCACCACCGCCTTCACGACGATCTCCTCCTCTGCGGTCTCCACCACCTGCACCACGACGATCACCACCTCGGTCACCGCTACGATCTCTCTCACCGCCCCTTGTTTCGCCGCCCTGGAAACCACCAGCCGGGCGATTGCCCCTATTGTCAGAATTTGCTGAGAAGTTAGGGTTCAGCTCACGCTTGCCCAAAACTTCACCCTTACAAATCCATATCTTCAAGCCTATCTTACCATATACCGTCATCGCATAAACTGATGCATAATCAATATCCATACGGAAAGTATGCAATGGGGTACGGCCCTGTTTAAATTCTTCAGAACGGGCTATTTCAGAACCATTCAAACGGCCACTGGCCTTTATTTTGATACCTTCCGCACCCATACGGATAGCAGTAGAGATAGCCATCTTTATTGCACGCTTGTAACTAACGCGCCCTTCTATCTGCCGCGCGATTGTTTCGCCTACGATCATTGCGTCGAGCTCTGGCCTGCGGATCTCCATAATGTTGATCTGCACATCTTCCTTCTTCGTCAGTTTCTTCAACTCTTCCTTGATACGGTCAACTTCCGTACCGCCCTTTCCAATGATGATACCAGGTTTAGAGGTATGGATAGTAACGATGAGCTTACCGAGTGTGCGCTCAATAACAATACGGGAAATACCGCCTTTGTTGATACGCGCATTGAGGTAATTGCGGATCTTATGGTCTTCAACCAGCTTTTGGCCGAAGTCCTTTTTTTCTCCATACCACATTGAATCCCATCCGCGGATGATACCCAACCTGTTACCTATAGGATTACATTTTTGACCCATTACTTTATTATTGAGTTATTATAAAAATTCTAAGTTTTAAATTTCACTCCTCTGTCCTTCCCGCTAGTTACCGCGTCAGGCTTATGCTACTGCACTTTCCGTAGCCACTGGCGCCGGGTTGCGGCTGTCTACGATGATCGTGATGTGGTTACTGCGCTTGCGCACCCGGTATGCACGGCCCTGTGGGGCTGGGCGCATCCGCTTCAATACTCGACCACCATCTACAAATATCGTTTTAACGATCAGGTTGGCTTCCGCCACATCAACACCTTCATTTTTAACCGTCCAGTTGGCAATAGCGCTCAACAACAGTTTTTCCATTGGCACAGATGGATCCTTAGTGCTGAATTTCAAAGTATTCAGCGCTTGTTCCACTTCCAGGCCACGGATCAGATCCGCTAATAAGCGCATTTTGCGTGGTGAGGTGGGGTAATTCCGTAAGCGAGCTACAGCTTCCATTATTTTTGAATTTTTTATTGGTGGCCTGATGTTTTATCATCGCAGCACCAATGAATTTTTTTAACTTTTTTATCTAATTAACTAACTGACTTCTGTTGATTACTGCTTGGTTCCACTATGCCCCTTGAAATTACGGGTTGGTGAAAATTCACCGAGCTTATGGCCTACCATATACTCCGTTACATATACCGGAATAAATTTATTGCCATTATGCACTGCGAAAGTCTGGCCTACGAAGTCCGGGGTAATCGTACTGCGGCGGCTCCAGGTCTTTAATACACCCTTCTTCGCCTTGCCTTCACCTACGGCTAATACCTTTTTTTCAAGGTTAGCATCTACATAAGGTCCTTTTCTTATTGAACGAGCCATTTTCTTTTGACTTTTATTTTTAACCCCAACCCACCACTGCGGGCTGTACTATTAATTGATTAACTTTTCGATATCACCTGCCTGCGTAAGCCCGGCCGGAAGTCTTATTTAAATTTACCAGAAAGCTTCTTACCATTCCTGCGCTGTATGATCAGTGCATTTGAACCCTTCGTAGTGCTACGGGTGATCTGGCCCTTAGCATACTTACCCTTGCGGCTACGTGGGTGGCCTCCTGATGATTTACCTTCACCACCACCCATTGGATGGTCAACTGGGTTCATCGCTACGCCCCGGTTACGTGGGCGGATACCTTTCCAACGGTTACGGCCTGCCTTACCCATACTCTGCAGTGCGTGGTCGCTGTTAGAAACAATACCTACTGTAGCTATGCAAGTGCTTAATACTTTTCTCAGCTCACCGCTCGGCATCTTCAGCACGCAATATTTTTCTTCCTTTGCATTCAGCTGGGCGTAAGTGCCTGCTGAGCGTGCCAGGGCGCCGCCGCGGCCAGGTTGTAATTCTATATTATGTATCACAATACCCAAGGGCATGTTCTTCAACTGTAATGCATTGCCTACTTCCGGCGGTGCTGTAGGGCCGCTGATCACCGATGTCCCCACCTGGAGCCCCTGAGGAGCAATGATGTAGCGCTTCTCCCCATCAATATAATGTAACAGCGCGATAAATGCAGTACGGTTCGGATCGTATTCTATCGTCTTAACCGTAGCCTTAATGCCGTGTTTGTCCCTCTTGAAGTCGATCAGGCGGTACTGGGTCTTGTTGCCACCACCCATATAACGCATCGCCCTGCGGCCCTGTACGTTACGGCCAGCAGTGATCTTCTGGTGTTCCAGTAAGGTTTTTTCTGGCTCATTGGTGGTAATTTCCGCGTAAGCGTTACCTATTCTCCAGCGCGTTCCGGCTGTTACCGGTTTATATTTACGTAATGCCATTTTCTATTTTATTATCGAACCCTGATGATCCTGGTTAAAAGATGCTCCTGGTTTTTGTTCATTTGTTTATTGCACTTTACTCAAATCCCGTTTACGCTTATTGGGCGAAAAGGTCTATGTTATCTCCCTTGGCAAGCGTTACTACTGCTTTCTTGTAAGAAGGCTTGCGTCCGGATAGCAATCCAGCCTTTGTAAACCGGGTCTTGCTCTTTGCAGGTACTACCATCGTATTTACTCCGTCCACTTTCACTCCGTAGAATTCTTCTACAGCCTTCTTTATTTCAAGCTTGTTGGCACGGGCGCCTACTACGAAAGTATAGCGGCCACTGCGCTCCATCTGGAGGTTTATTTTTTCGGTGATTACCGGCTCTATCAATACTTCAGATAGTTTCATTTTTTTGAATCTTTTTGTCTTATTACTATTAACGCTGCATGCGTCGTTACAATATTATTTATTTTAACTCCCGGCGCTTCTCATTAAGCCGCTGCTTCTTCTGCAGGCTCTTCAGAAAACATCTTCGCTGCTGATTCAGTAAAGATCACAACGTGTGCATTTACCAGGTCATAAGTGTTCATGTCGCTAAGTGCCACCATCTTGTTGTCACACAGGTTACGTGCGCTCAGGTATACATTCTCATTGTACTCCGGCAACACCACCAGTGTCTTGTAGCTTTCGCCGCGGAGTGCATCCAGCATGGCTGAAAAATCCTTCGTCTTTGGCGCTTCCATCGACAGGTCTTCTACCACCACTATCTTGTTTTCACGCGCTTTGTACACGAGTGCAGACACTTTCGCCAGATCCTTTACCTTACGGTTCAACTTGAAGTCGTAACCATGTGGGGCAGGCCCGTTTACAGTACCACCACCCTTATACAATGGGTTACGGATATTACCTTTACGGGATCCGCCGGTACCTTTTTGTTTGTGCAGTTTCTTCGAAGAACCATGTACTTCGGCACGGGTCTTGGTCTTGTGGGTACCTTGGCGCTGTGCTGCCAGATATTGCTTTACCGCAAGGTAAATACAATGATCATTTGGCTCTATACCGAAAATATCCTCCGGCAGTTCTACTGAACGGCCTGTAACTTCACCCTTATTATTTAAAACGTCAACTTGCATGACTAAATTAATTCTGAATTAAAACAATAGAACCATTATGACCTGGTACCGAACCACTAACTAATACGTAGTTCTGCTCAGGGAATATTTTTAATACACGGAGTGCCTTTATTTTTACACGGTCAGCGCCCATACGGCCCGCCATGCGCATACCCTTGAATACACGGCTCGGATAAGAAGAGCCACCGATAGAACCCGGTGCACGTGAACGGTCATGCTGACCATGGGTAGCATCACCAACACCGGCAAAACCGTGACGGCGAACAACACCCTGGAAACCTTTACCCTTGGTAGTGCCTACGACACTAACCTTTTCGCCTTCGGTAAATATTTCGCAAGTGATGCTTTCACCTACATTCTTATCAATAGTACAATTACGGAGTTCTTTTACAACCCTCTTGGGTGTAGTGCCAGATTTGGCGAAGTGATTAATGAGCGCCTTGGGGGTATTCTTTTCTTTTGCTTCGCCGAAAGCGATCTGCAAAGAATCATAACCGTCGGTATCCACGGTCTTCTTTTGAGTAACCACACATGGCCCAGCTTCGATGATGGTACAAGCGGTCTGCTTGCCATTCGGCTCAAAAATGCTGGTCATACCAATTTTTTTACCTATAATACCTTTCATTATTATTATATTTAAGCCAGAGCCCGGGGCCTCACAGTGTGGGGCCGGGAATAACTAATGTTTCAATTTTATTAAAGAACTAAGGGCAATGCCCTGTATTTCTGCTACTTTCTCTTACGATCCTTTTGTTCAGTTCGATCACGCCTTGATCTCAACTTCTACCCCACTGGGCAGGTCAAGTTTCGATAGCGCGTCAACAGTACGGGAAGAAGATGTGTATATGTCCAGTAAGCGCTTGTGGGTGCAAAGCTGGAACTGCTCACGCGATTTCTTGTTAACGTGCGGAGAGCGCAATACGGTAAAGATCTTCTTCTCTGTAGGCAAAGGAATAGGGCCGGTAACCACTGCTCCTGTATTGCGCACAGTCTTCACGATTTTGTCTGCTGACTTATCGACCAGGTTGTGGTCATAAGATTTTAGCTTGATTCTGATACGCTGTGACATACTTTAAAATATCTTCTATCCCTTAAAAATTTGGGACTGCAAAGGTAATGTTAGTAATTTGAATGACAAAATATTTTTAAAGAAACTTTTAATTCTTTCTGTCTACCCCCTCTAAAGTATTGCCAATTTATGACGGGCAACTTTTAAAAGGAGCGCAAAGATAATAGAATTTTTCGGATTTTCCGGGAAATTTATTTTATACAGCTTGCAGCCGCGTTACCTCAGGTGTGCAATTAATCCCAAACAGTCGACACGAATTTAGAAGCAGCAATGTGTGGGTCATTGGTGATTATTTTGTAGCCCAGAAGCATACCTGTAGCGGCTATAAGGCGATCATGCAATTCAGGGATATCATTTATTTCAAACGCCGTTCTCACCATTTCGGTATCCATCGCATGCGTTAAGATATTGCCGTACTTTGTCAAATAGGTCGCGATATCATCCAGCCTGATTTCAATTCTCCTCCGCTCAGAAAGATACCCTACCTCGGCAAGCACCATCGCAGGAACGTAAAGTAAGGTCTCGCTTTTTTCTACTTTTTCGAATATCCGCCTTGTCTTTTGTGGCATTTTTCTTTTTTCTAACCACAGTACCAGCGCCATTGTATCCGTTACAAATGCTTCCATAGCGCTATTCCTGTGGGTAAATCGTTTTATAATCCACAAATTCTTCTTCAAGATGGCTCACTTCCGCAGAATTTAATCCGGATAATTCAACTTTTATTGAATCATTTAAGGTACTCGCCTTCTTGAATTTCAAAAACTGAATAAAGTCAAGGATCTCCCGGAGCACGTCCTCCGGCAGTCCTTTCGAATTTTGTATGATCAGATTTTCAATTTGCGCCGTACTCATTTTTCATGATTTGTCAATAGCAAATGTAAGATAAATTCCAAATCGCGAACCCTACCTGATCCATCCCTCACCGTCCCGCCAATACCTACCTTCCCTTATTATATGCCACCACACCCTTCCATATCGCATTGCACAGCGCGTCCATCCGGTCATCATCATTGATGTACTGCATCTCCTCAGTGCTTTTTATATCGCCCAGCGAAAGGGTTATACTCGGTACAGGGTTGTTTTTGAGCACATATATTCCCTTGGTTGCTATAGCCATATTGTCATTCAGGTTGCCGTCTGTGAGGTTCACCTCATGGCATATCGCCGCGCCCAGCGCCTTGCTCTCCTCTATTTTCGCATTCGTGGCCGACACAAACACACTGAAATTTCCCTTTGTGTTGTCCTTGCCCGATGCGTCCGCAATATGTACGGATATGAAGTAATCCGGATGCACCTTATTAGATACCTCCAAGCGCTCCGCCAGCGAAGGATACACGTCTGCGGTCCGCGTCAGGTGCACTTCTATATTGAACCCCGGCGCCAGTTCGCTCAGCTTCTTGGCTATCTTCAGGTTCAGGTCCTTCTCCTGCAGGTTGGCGGTATGCCCGCCTATGTCCACGCCTCCATGGCCGGGATCTAATACCACCACTATTTTTTTGTCAGACCACGTCATTTCGTTTTTCACCGGGCCTCGGTTGGTGAATGAGAACGCCAGTACCGCGCCACAAACAAGTGGCAAAACCATTGCGCGCCGCAGCAGCGCATACTTCATCTTTGGGGATGTCTGTAGCATAACTAATCTACGTTTTATGGGTGAGTAAAAGAACTGGTGCTCCGGTACAAAGTATCGTCCGGCATTATAAGTTTGTAGTACCATCCGGGCAAAGGCATCCATAGCATCCTCCACTCCCGTCTGCGGGCCGCCCGGTGCAATGGCCTGTTCATCAGCTATGAATTCGTGTATCATATTGAGCTCCCGCTGTATCAGCCAGTAGAATGGGTTCATCCAGAATATGCAGGTAAGCAATTGGCTGGCAATCTTATCTATACTATGTCTTTGTCTTATATGAGCTAGTTCATGCCGGTATATAAGCTGTCCGCTCTCCGTGTCCAGCGGTATGCCCTCCTTCCAGAACAGGTAATTAAAAAATGAAAATGGCGCCTTTGCCAAGTCAGTCTTTATAAACCGGATCCCATCCTGCACCGTGCCTGGGTACTTCCTCACCATCCGTACCACCCACCCTATCCGCGCCACCAGCACACCTGTAAGGGCTATACTCACCACTAACCAGCCACATGCCAACACCAAACCCCAGTCAGGATGAAATCCCGTCGCGCCCGCGGTTACCACCGGCTCTTTTTCGCTGAATGCATTCATGGCATAAGTGATCACGGCAGGTATAGGT
>Ga0364867_10522_pt1 | contig 19566 bp, 19 predicted proteins | sample ExccelAu500001D4_3_FD_206915 | JGI IMG/M metagenome (GOLD analysis project Ga0364867, IMG submission 206915) | Enriched cells from Trout Bog Lake Hypolimnion, Wisconsin, USA - BchlTB.Aug13.5000.01.D4 | ecosystem: Environmental > Aquatic > Freshwater > Lake > Hypolimnion/Profundal zone | place...
AGTTATCGCCGCATTTCTGACTCTCATCGGTGTATCGGTGAATGATACGGTTGTTATCTTCGATAGAATAAGAGAGAATGAAAAGATACATAGGTCCATGCCGCTGGGAGATCTGATGAATAAAAGTTTGAACGAAACACTCAGTAGAACGATCATCACTTCGGGCACGATTTTCCTCGTATTATTAATCTTATTGATTTTTGGCGGAGAGGTTAATCGCGGATTTGCATTTACTATGGCATTTGGTATCATCACAGGTACTTATTCATCGATTTACGTGGCAAGTGCATTTGTGCTTGACTGGACACGATTTCGCAACCGAAATAAAACAGCGTAATCCTCCTGAAGAGGAGAAAGAGCCTCTATGAAACTGAAGGCGAAAGAAATCAAAGGGATAACGGTTATCGAACTTGATGGCAACGTTGTGGGTGGCCCAGATGCCTCCGCCCTCAATGATTTTTTACACAAACTCGTCAGCGAAGAAAAGAATCATATAGTCATTGATCTTAAATCCGTAAGTTTTATTAACAGTTCTGGGCTTGGCATGCTGATCGGCGGATTGACAACCATTCGGCATTCTGGTGGAGAGTTAAAACTTGCCCGTGCTTCAAAGAAAGTCGAGAATCTGTTAGAAATGACAAAATTGCTCAACGTATTTGATCTTCACAAGAACGTGAACAATGCAATCGCGTCCTTTAAGTAATTGCTGGTGCGCGGAGTCGATACAAAGCCGCGCAGGAATCTCGCTTTTAATATTCATTTCATCGTACTGAATTCTCATGCCATCTCAACCACTCTTTGTTGCGGTCGCAGGAAATATTGGCGCCGGCAAATCTTCGCTGGCCCGATTACTCGGTGAATGTTTTAAATGGAAGCCGTACTTCGAGTCGGTCGATGACAATCCCTATCTTTCTGACTTCTATGCTGATATGTCGCGCTGGTCGTTCCATCTTCAAATTTATTTTCTTGCCAACCGATTCAAATGCCATAAAGAAATCGTTGAATCAAGCGAATCGGTCATACAGGATCGTTCTATCTATGAAGATGCAGAAATCTTCGCACGCAATCTGTACGATATCGGTAAAATGACTGAACGCGACTATACGAACTATGTATCGCTTTTTCATGTGATGATGGAATATTTGAAGCCGCCGGATTTGATGATTTACCTCCGGGCCAATATTAATACATTGGTGAAACAGATTTCAAAGCGCGGGCGCGATTTCGAACAGGGTATTCAGCGCTCCTATCTTGAGACGTTAAATGCACTATATGAGGATTGGATTCAGCGGTATAAACTCGGTCCGCTGCTTATTATTGAAAGTGACAACCTCGATTTTGTTAACAATAAAATTGACCTTGACTATATTTTGGCAACGGTAAAAGATCATCTTCCTCAAATGCAGTTGTTTGAATGATGTCACAGATTCGTTTTTCAGAACAACGATGAAACGAAATGAAAAGGCGGTCCGGAGAACGGAATCGCCTTTTATGTTTTTATGCAGAGGACAACTATCGCAGTCAAACATCGCTTTGTCTTGTTTCTCCCGCAACATTTCTCTACCTTTTTTATAAACAAGAAATAAGGATACTTTTCGTGATAGGCACATTCAATTACTTGCTTCCCCTTTTTTATTTTTCCCTGGTGTGGACGTACGGAAAGGCATTTTTCGCAGATAAACCATGGGCGAAGCATGCCAAAACACCAATCCTGATTTGCACTATTCTGTTCCACCTTCTCGCTCTTGTAATGAGAACAATTGTATTCAGGCATCCCCCCGTCACCTCGATATTTGAAATATTTACAGTACTGGCTTGTTCAATTTCCATCACATACTTTATTATAGAGCTTCGTTCACAGCGTAAAGAAACCGGGTATTTTATTCTCAATATTGCGTTTTTTTTTCAGCTTGCTTCATCTCTTTTTATCAAGAGCACGTCGGAAGTTCCGGAAATTCTCCGCAGCCCTCTTTTTGGTATTCATGTAAGTTCTGCGCTCCTCGGGTACGCCGCCATCACTATTGCTGGTGCGTACAGTTTTATGTATCTGATGCTGTACCACGAAATGAAAGCAATTCAATTCGGAGTTATCTACAAAAAACTTCCTACACTTGAAACATTGGAACGAATGACGTTCACCGCCGTCATCCTTGCTTTTTTACTTCTGAGCGCCGCTATTCTGTTCGGATTCATCTGGCTGAACCGCGCAATTGCTGACCCGAATTACTTCGATCCCAAATTAATCGGAACCATACTTATTTGGACAATGTACGGATTTCTCGTCATTACAAGAATGTTTTATGGATGGAAGGGCCGTAAGGTTATGATACTTTCCATTGCCGGTTTTTTGATCTCCCTCTTTTCAATGACTATCATAAATATTTTCTTCAGCAGATTCCATAAGTTCTATTAATATGAATCTCCTTTGCGTTGGCATATCGCACCACACGGCTCCACTGGATGTTCGTGAACGGCTCTGGTTTTCTTCTGAAGAAACACGCCGAACCCTGCCCCTGCTGAGATCTCTTGGTACGGGGGAATGCGTGCTATTCTCGACATGCAATAGGACCGAAGTATATGTCCTGACAGAGAACAACATCGTTCCATCAGAAGAAATTAAAAAAATATTAATCGCACAGAAATCTGCACAAGGCAAGGTGCAACCCTCCGACCTATTCACGCTGACGGCAGGTGAAGCAGCACGGCATTTATTTCGCGTCTCGGCGGGCATCGACTCGATGGTGTTGGGTGATGTGCAAATTCTTGCACAGGTGAAAGAAGGGTTTTCGCTCGCCAATGAACTTGGCACAGCGGGATTTTTTATGAACCGCTTGTTTCAACTTGCATTTCGCGCGGGTAAACGGGCGCGTACAGAGACCGAGATCGGAGACGGTGCAGTCTCCGTTAGTTACGCTGCAGTAGAATTAGCGGAGAAAATATTTGATGATCTGCAGAAGAAAGCTGCGCTGGTGATCGGTGCCGGAGAAACAGCGGATTTAACTGCAACTCATTTACGCGGTAAGGAAATCGGTAAACTTCTTATCACCAACCGCACTCAAGAACGGGCTGAACAACTCGCGGCAAAAGTCCAGGGGGTGGTCATTCCTTTTGAGAATTGGTTCGATACTCTTTTGGAAGTGGATATTTTGATTTCTTCCGTTGAAGTAAATCGCTATGTGCTCACGGCGTCTGATATCCAGCGTATTTTAAAACACCGCGGCAATAAGACTCTGTTCGTTGTCGATATTGGGGTTCCACGTAATATCGACCCTGAAATAAAAAATATTGAAAATGTTTTTCTCTATGATTTAGACAACCTTCATTTGATGGTTGAAGAAAATCTTCAGAAAAGGCAAACAGAAATTCCAAAGGTCGAAGCGATCATCACAGAAATTCTCGCGGAATTGACTCACTGGTATTCCTCCCTCGAGGTGAACCCAACGATCACGGCACTGACACAATTTATGGAAAATATCCGGCGAGAAGAGCTTGCGAAGAATATCAACCGGTTCGATCCAAAGGATCGTGAGCTCGTGGAATTGGTGACTAAGCGCATCATCAATAAAATTGTTCATGCACCTATTGTGAATCTAAAAAGCGGAAAAGAAATATCGCTGGGCGACCGTTTACAGAAAATGAGCGCTATTCAGAAACTTTTTGGACTCACAGGTCCACACAAGGAAGATTCTGATGCAGAATAAAATCCGTATTGGTACTCGCGGCAGCGAGCTCGCCTTATGGCAGACATATCATGTAAAAAAACTTCTCGAAGTGCATTTTAGTGACATTGTTGTTGACGTAGAGAAAATAAAAACCACGGGTGATAAAATACTTAATGCACCGCTTGCTAAAATTGGCGATAAGGGCCTTTTTACAAAAGAACTTGAAATTGCCTTGTTGGATAATCATGTCGATATTGCCGTGCACAGTTGTAAAGATGTACCAACGCTGGTTCCAGAAGGTCTTACCATCGCTGCTGTTCTTGAAAGAGAAGATGCACGGGATGTTTTCATAGCCAATCCGAAGAAATCACATCAAGTGTTTATTGCTCTTCCTTCGAATGCTATTATAGCAACTGGCAGCCTGCGCCGAAAATGCCAGCTACTCAATGTTCGTCCTGATTTACACCTTACTGAAATTCGGGGGAATCTGAATACTCGGATAGAAAAACTCGATTCATCTGAATGGAATGGAATGATTCTCGCAAAAGCGGGTGTTACTCGTCTGGGCTGGGCTCAGCGTATAACAGAAATTCTGCCGTTTGAATTAATGCTGCCGGCTGTAGGCCAGGGTGCGCTGGCAATTGAATGCAGATCGGATGACTCACGTATGCAAGAATTGCTTCATCCTCTCCACCATGCTCCAACGGCAATAGCTGTAACGGCAGAACGGGCTCTTCTTCGATATCTCGAAGGAGGGTGCCAAATTCCTATAGGTGCATATGGACAAATAATAGGAAATGAACTTTATCTCGATGCGGTCGTTGGAAGCTTAGACGGAAAGCAGCTTGTCCGCGGAAAGAAAATTGGAATTATTTCAAATGCAGAGCAAACAGGAATTGATTTGGCAAGAGAGTTGCTATATCAAGGCGCAAAAGAAATTTTAGAGGAAATCAGAAAAACATTCTGAACAATACTATTTGATGCTTTCTGGAAAAACAATACTCGTCACGCGTTCAAAAAATGCAAGTGCGGAGATCCAGGGATTGCTTGAATCACGGGGTGCATCCGTCATCTGCCTGCCTACCATAGAGATTGGTGCACCGGAGTCTTGGGAAAAATGCGATGCTTCAATCTGGAAGCTTGCTGAATATGATAGTGTTTGCTTTACCAGCAAGAATGCTGTCGATAGATTCATACAACGGATGCGCCTCATACGTCCGCAGGCGTTAAATACGCTGGCAACTCGAAATCTCTATGCTGTTGGAGAAAAAACCAAATCGATATTGGAGGCCAATGGATTTTCTGTGCAGCCGATTCCACAAAAACATTCTGCGGAAAATCTCGCACATTCGTTCTATGGACAGAACCTCTCTGGAAAACACTTTTTGTTCCCGAAAAGTAATATTGCGCATGATGTTTTACCGAAAGAACTCCGTTCGCTTGGCGCAAGTGTTGATGAAATAGTAACGTATAGGACAATGATACCTGAGCCGGATAATCTTGAACAGGTTCGCGTTTTATTAAAAAACGGAAAGATAGATATCATAACATTTTTTAGTCCCTCAAGTATTTGTAATTTTGTGGAAATGTTCGGAGTCGAAATATTGATAGGTGTACTCATAGCCGTTCTTGGACCAACAACCGCGGTTTCGGCAAAAGATGTCGGGCTAAAAGTCAGTATCGTTGCTCAACAGCAAACAGCAGAGAGTTTGGTGGAAGGAATTGTAGAATACGTTGGCGCTATGTAATTAAACTATAAATATCCTGAATTCTGGAATTTTATTATTTTCTCTGCGCAAATAAAAGGGTATCAACGAATGATCAATGACTTATTTCTTCGCGCATGCCGCCGAGAACAGGTGGAACGAACTCCCGTGTGGATGATGCGCCAGGCGGGGCGGTACTTGCCGGAATACAGGGCTATCCGCGCAAAGGTAGATTTTCTCACGCTCTGCAAAACCCCAGAACTTGCGGCGGAGGTTTCCATCCAGCCAGTAGATATACTCGGCGTTGACGCGTGCATTGTCTTCTCGGATATCCTTGTCGTTCCAGAAGCAATGGGTATGAAATTATTTATTGAGGAGGGGAGCGGCAGACCGCGGTTTGAGAATCCTATTCGTTCACTTGCCGATATTAACAGGCTTATTGTGCCGGATCCGAATAGTGATTTAAAGTACGTTATGGATGCTGTTCGACTCACTCGAAAAAATTTAAATAACCGCGTCCCATTGATCGGTTTCGCAGGATCGCCATGGACGCTCGCAACATACATGGTAGAGGGAAAAGGATCGAAAAATTTTCGTTCAATAAAAGAATTAATTTATTCCAATCCGAAAGAGGCGCATGGTTTGCTCGATAAACTTGCACGCACTGTTGCTGCCTATCTGAGCGCGAAAATAGAAGCCGGAGCACAAGCGGTACAAATCTTCGATACCTGGGGAGGTATACTGCCTCCGGATGAATTTAAGGAATTCTCTCTCCGTTATATAGAACAGGTTTTGAAACTTCTCAAGCGAAACGGTGCACCCACAATTGTGTTTTGTAAAGATTGCGGACATTCGATCGAAGCCATTGCTGATACCGGATGTGATGTTGTCGGGCTCGATTGGTCCATCGATATAGAGAAAGCAAGAATGATGGTTGGCGGTTACGTGGCATTGCAGGGGAATCTTGATCCATCGATGCTGTACGCATCTCCGGATCGCATCCGTAACGGTGTTGTAAAAATATTGGCAAAGTTCGGCAATGGATCCGGACACATTTTCAATCTTGGTCATGGTATCTTGCCAGATATTCCAATTGAGCATGTACAGGCGTTTGTACAAGCAGTGAAAGAAGAAAGCCCCAAGTTCCATCGGTAATGTTTGAAGGACTGATGGCTATCCAACAATCTTGAGTACATAAAGCAAAATGCTCTCTGTTAATAAAAAAATTGCTGTCGTTCTCTTTCAGCTTGGCGGACCAGATTCGTTGGAAGCTGTTGAACCATTTCTCTTTAACCTGTTTATGGATCCGGACATCATCGATTTTCCGCTGGCTTTCTTAGCACGCAGGCTATTAGCAAAATTGATATCCAGCCGGCGTTCACAAAAAGTGCAGGCCAATTATAAAATGATTGGCGGCAAGTCGCCGATTCTAGATCTTACCCGCTTACAGGCAAACGCATTGAATGCTCGTCTTACCCGGCAAGGGATTCAGGCTCATGTATTCATCGCTATGCGATATTGGCATCCGATGACCAGGGAGATTGTTTTAGAAATAAAACGTGGCGGATTCGAGCAGATAATTCTTATTCCGCTGTACCCTCATTTTTCACTGGCAATGACAGGTTCCAGCTTCAACGAGTGGAATCGTCAGGTAAAGAAACTGGGTTTAAATATTCCTACACGATTTATATGTTGCTATCCAGATCATCCTTTATTGGTGGAGACCTTTGTTGAAAACATAAATAAATCGCTGGCGAGATTTAATGATGTTCCTATGGAAAAGATCGATCTCGTTTTCAGTGCACATGGCATCCCTCTAAGTTATATTCAGAAAGGCGATCCCTATCAGATGCACATTGAAGAAACCGTGCGTCGGGTTGTAGCGCTTGGAAAATGGAAATCTCCTCACATGCTCTGTTTCCAAAGCAAGGTCGGGCCCATGCAATGGCTCAAACCATCTCTTATCGAAACGATAGAGCGGCTCGCACAAGAGAACCGCAAGTATATGCTTATTATCCCGATAGCATTTGTTACGGATCATATAGAGACACTGCACGAAATTAATATCGATGTACGTAAGCATGCCATTACCTTGGGTGTTCAGCAGTTTGAACTTATGGCGGCGTTAAATGATCATCCAAAATTCATAGATTGTTTAACTGATCTGATTACACGACAATTAACACAGCCCGTTGAATGCTCGACCTGTGAAGCGCTGTGGCAGGAAAACAACGAACGACCGCAACCTAAGAAATGCCCGCAGTATAAAGTATAATGAACACTTGAGTAACAAATACACGCATGCAAACGTTCATCGATTTATCATGGCCCATTACAGATCTGATGCCGGTGTATCCCGGCGACGAACAGCCGCGTCTTTTAAAGGTGAACAATCTTCTGCAAGATGGATTCAATAATTTCCGTTTATCGACAACGATGCATACAGGCACACACATTGATGGGCCAATGCATTTAACGCACAGTGAAAAGTTTTTGAATGAAATACTGCTGGAGCAATGCATCGGGAGAGGGTGTATTCTGAATGCTGCTGGGAAAAAAAGTGTCACGCTGACAACAGAATACGAGTTGGCTGTACAACCCCAAAGTATTGTTTTGCTCTATACCACAATGAGTCGTTTATTCGGGCAAAAAGAGTATTTTACAGAATATCCCACTGTGAGCAGTGAGCTTGCTCAATTATTCATCGAACGGGAGGTGAAGATGGTTTGTATGGATTCACCTTCGCCCGATCATCATCCATTTGAAATTCACAAAATGCTTTTAGAGAACAATATTCTCATTGCAGAAAATTTAACTAATATCGAAAAACTTTTCTTTGTGAGAAAATTCGAGGTCATCGCGCTTCCTTTAAATATTTATGCTGATAGTTCCCCGGCGCGTATTGTTGCACGAACCCTTGAGTAAGCAATGTCATACAATATATACATAATTCACCTGGAGCTTATTGCCGAGCAGTATTAATAGAGACTGGTAAAGAGAGCTTGCAGTAATTTTATATCGAGGAAGCATACTATGAAAAAGAAAACCACTCAGCAGCTTTCGCTCGCCACACGGGCAATTCATGGAAAGCAGTTGTTCGCCTTCAGGGGCCCGGTCGCAACTCCGATCTATCAAACTTCCACATACCGCTTTGAGACATCAGATGATGCTATACGGTATGCAAAAGGAGATCCGTCTGTATACGTCTATTCGCGTTACCACAATCCAACGGTGCACGATGTAGAGGAAAAACTCGCATGTATGATGAATGGTGAGGCAGCAGCACTCTTTGCCTCTGGTATGGCGGCAATCACCACTGCAATTCTTGCGGTGACAAAAGCAGGTGACAATATCATCAGCACGCCGGCGTTATACGGCGGTACGTACCGGTGGATGCGCGATGAGTTGCCTAAACAAAACATCGGCGTACATTTTATTAATCCCAACCATCTCGAAGAGATTGTTCAAATCGCCGACGAGCGAACAAGAATTGTTTATGTTGAAACGCCGACGAATCCAACGCTGACCATCATAGATATAGCAGAAGTTATCCGTCAGACCAAGAAAGCGGAAAAAAAATTAAGTCATCCTCTTTTGACGATGATCGACAATACGTTCGCCACCATTCTCAATCAGGATCCATTTGAACTTGGGATTGATGTCATTACGGAAAGTGCCACAAAGTATCTTGGCGGTCATACAGATATTCTCGCTGGCGTTGTCGTAGGCAGGGAGGAATATATTAAGAAAGTGCGTGTACTCGGAAAATATCATGGTGGTTGTGCCGATCCGTTTGCAGCTTACCTGCTTATTAGAAGCCTGAAAACATTCGAGCTTCGCGTGCAAAGGCAAAACGAAAATGCCCTTACTCTTGCACGGGCTCTGGAAAAAAACAAAAAAGTTAATCGTGTGATTTATCCTGGTCTTCCATCACACCCGCAATCCAATATTGTAAAGAGACAAATGACCGGCTTCGGTGGGATGGTAACCATTGAAGTTAAACCCTCAAAACGGTACTCACCTGTCGAAGCAGCGGTAAAGGTATGCAATACTCTTAAGGTCGCTGTCAATGCTATGTCGCTGGGAGGAGTCGAAACGCTGGTGAGCATTCCTGTTTATTCGTCGCATGTGTTCATGTCCGACCAAGAACTGAAACGGCACGGGGTGACTCCAGGAATGATTCGTATTTCTGTAGGTGTTGAAGGAATAGAAGATTTAATTAAAGATTTCGAGCAGGCGCTGGATACAATTTGATATTGAGGTTGCTTTAATTAATTGTTTTTATTGACTTATTGATGGAAATTCGGATCCCTTTTTAATGCACGATATAACTGTTGCTCACATTCGTTCTTTCTTCTCTTCCTTTTATCGAGAAGAAACAAATAACAGTGCTTTAACGCGTGCCGGCGTTCTCGTGCCGTTGTTTATAAAAAACGGGGGATTGAGCGTCGTCCTTACTCAACGAACAGAAGATGTTGAACATCACAAGGGACAAATCTCTTTTCCGGGCGGAACAATGAACCAAGTCGACTCGACCATTGTTGATACGGCACTGCGAGAAGCATGGGAAGAGGTTGGATTGCCGAGGATCACTGTTGAGGTTCTCGGTTTGCTTAGTGATTTCTGTACGCCAAGCGGTTTTTGTATTACACCTGTTGTGGGCTTTCTTCCTCCAGATCCGTTCTATGTTTTGAATAAAACAGAAGTATCTGAAGTATTCGATGTTCCACTCTCCTTCTTCCTTGATCTCCGCAACGAGCGAACAGAGAAGCGTATGCGCTTTGATAAAATGATGAATATCTATTTTTATAATTACGGTACCCATGAAATATGGGGAGCAACCGCAGAAATTTTACGAAGCTTCTTGCAAGCCCTCAACACAGAAATCAAACTTAAAAAGACTTTGTAAATCTAGCAATTCTTAATTATATTTGTTTAGAATGAAATTAATGCACTACGAGCATGTTCGGGTTTTGGACAAAGGAGAATGGGTGAATGCCACAACATAAATCAGCAGTAAAAAGAGTTCGTCAATCAACTGGCCGCGCCGAAAGAAATAAAAATCGCATCTCAAGGGCGAAAACATTAATAAAGAAAGTGCGTTCTTCCAAAACAAAAGAAGAGGCTGACGCAGCGTTAAAAAACGCTGTGAAGTATCTAGATCAACTGAGTGCTAACGGCGCCATACATAAGAATACTGCGTCCAATCAGAAATCGAGATTGACAAAGTTCGTTAATAAAATTAAATAAGTTTTATCGAATATGTTTTAACACAAAACCCCAATTTAAATTGGGGTTTTGTGTTTAGTAATTACTCGTTGGCATGCAAAGCGTTTTGTTTATTTATTGTGCGGGGCAATCTATGTTTTAAATCCACCGGGATTGAGTATTTTATCCTCCACTCTTTTTCTTTAATTCTTCTAATTCAGCAATTCTCTTTTCGTATCGGTCTTTTTCTGCTGGCTTATTCCGTGCAAGTGTTCTGTACGCTTTAATAGCATCGTCAAACCAGCCTTGTTTGGCATAGATTTCTGCAAGTGTTGGCGTGACAAAGCCCATTCCGGCCGGTGTGTCCTGTTCAGATGTAGTGGGCGTTTCCTTCTGTGCAAAGTTAATCACAGGCGTAATTTTACCAGCGCTTTGTAGTTTATTGGTAAGTTCTTCAATTTTATCCTGCACGACAGGGGGAAGCGAGCCTGTCACCGGCAGTGTAAACTCTTCTGTGCTGGGAGGAATTTTATTGCTTAAATAATCTTCCATCGAAACCGTGTTCTCACCAGAGAGTTCGCTTGTACGCCTTGAAGTATAGTGCTCAAAAGACTCTTCTTCTTCCTGGGCTGTTGAAGAGAGAGAGAGCTTGTCTTCAGAGGTCGGCTGTGTAAAATCAAATCCCCCTGACACCTCGGTCGAGGATGTTGGTTCTGCCGAAGTAGTTAACGGTTCCGGTTGTGGAAAATTAAATTCAGAAAACGGTGAAGTTTTAAACGTATCCTGTTCTTCAACGGGCGGTGCATTGAGACCAGAACCAAATGTATCTTCTGTAGGAGCGGCAGGGGATGCTTGCGTCAATTCTTCAAAGAAATTTTGTGGAGAAGATGCGATCGGTGTCGATTCCGGTTGCTGCACTGGTGCTATCTGCTCAGTTATGCCAAAGTTAAATATCGGTTCCGGGCTTGAGGGCACTTTTGGAAGAGCGGAAACCGGTTGTTTATATTCGGTTACAGATGGTGGAGGTGAAGGAGGTTCCGGTGTAATGATTCTATGTGGTGCCTCCTTCGGCTTTATTGTAAGTGTTTCCTCTGCCGAAGGTGGAATCTGCGCAATTAAATTTTTTATCGCTTCGTTGTTAGGAAGAAAATCAAGCACAAACTCAAATTCACGACGTGCCTCCGCCTGCATATTTAAGGCAACAAGTACTTTACCTTTAACGAGGTGTCCGGTAGTATAAAACGGATAGTTCGCAAGGCCCGCATCACATATTCGCAGTGCTTCTTGTGCGCGATTTGCCTCAAGATAGTAATGTGCTAATTGAGCAAAGAGAGGCGAACGAGCGTCCGTTCCGACTCTCTTTTCCAGCGTCGTGATATGCTGTTGAGCTGCAGCTATCATTGCGTTTGTTGACGAAGTTTCCTTGCCTCTAGTGCATGTCTAATTGAAAGCCACGAAACACATGTGAATCCCATAAAATAGAGCATCTGGAATGGCACTGCGGCGATCTCCAAGTAGTATAATGATGAAATCACACCGAAGAAGCAATAGACAGCAAGAATAATTTCAATTGCTACTACCCAATCGAATTTCTTTTTGCTGACGTACCTATTCTTTTTCCATGTGTCTTTTTTGCCTCTGATTGCATATTTTGGAGTTCGTACAAACTCGCTCTTACGCTTAAATAACCCCTCAAACACTGCGCGCGAATTGTTTACAGCAAATCCCATGCTGCCCGCCATAAAGAGCGGAAAGAGCATAATGCGTCGACGCCAATCCGGATAAACAGCTTTTTGAGATATCAGATAAAACAGGAATGATCCTATAAACGCTATCACAAATACAGACATCATAGCAAAATAGGCTTCATGCCCGCCTTGCTGTTTAATGAAAATTAGGGGGCCGTTCAATATTCCTGCGAGAACGATAAATGGATAAACAATGTTGCTCGTTAAATGAAACGTCGAGTGTATTTTAAGACGTAGCGGTATGTTTGATTTCCAGACCTCAGGTATCATTTTGCGAGCAGTTTCAATAGCACCTTTTGTCCAGCGAAATTGTTGAGACTTCAAAGCATTTACTTCCGCAGGTAATTCTGCTGGAGAAGTCACATCGGTAAGATATTTGAATTTCCAGCCCCGAAGTTGTGCACGGTAGCTTAAGTCCAAATCTTCTGTGAGCGTATCCGATTGCCAGTTTCCGGCATCGAGAATCGTCTCCTTGCGCCAGATACCCCCCGTACCGTTAAACTGAATGAAGAATCCAGCCTTGTTTCGCACGTCTTGCTCCACGACAAAGTGTCCGTCGAGAGCAAAGGCCTGCGCGCGTGTCAACATAGAGTATTCGCGGTTAATATGTTCCCAGCGCGTTTGCACTACACCTATTTTTGGATCAGTGAAGAAATAAGGTATGGTTTTTATCAGAAAATCTGTATTAGGAACAAAATCTGCATCAAAGATTGCAACGAATTCACCGCGTGCGGTCTCAAGTCCATGTTTCAATGCACCCGCTTTATACCCAGCACGGCTTGTACGACAGATATGTTTAATGTCATATCCAAGAGCACGATAGTGCGACACAGCTTTTGCCACAACTTCAATTGTTTCATCTGTTGAATCATCTAGCACCTGAATTTCTAATTTATCTTTCGGATATTCAAGTGCGCATACCGCATCAATGAGCCGATTGGTCACATACAGCTCGTTGAACAACGGAAGCTGTATTGTTACGACCGGTGTCTCCGTAAGGGCTGGTTGAACGCTTACCGTGCCACGCTGTTTCATGTAATGATATACCATCACAAATCCGTGCGCCCCGAAGGCGCAAAGAATGAGCAATGAAATGAAATAGAGGTACATAATGAAATCCGAAAACGCTGGATTTTCTATAATTTCCTGTCGGAACAAAAATACTGCGAGTGTCATATTACCATCCTGCGACTGTTTCGTTAAGAATGTCTTCCGTTAATTTTTTGACTGCTTCTGCTGTTCCTTCGCTGCGCTGCGTCAAACCGCCGCCTGAAGGATAATCTCCCCAATTGCTAAAACTTTTTTCCCATATACTTTTGTGAAGCTTTAAATCCTGAAATGTCACACGTACCGTAACCGTAATGCGTCTCTGTGCGACCTGTTCACCACCCTGAAGTACTAATGGTGCATCTTTCACTTCTGTTATCACCCCTTCGAGCATGGCGTCAGCCATATTACGGTCGGTCAACTGGAGTGTGTTGTCGTTCATAAATAGTTCCACCAATTGCTTGGTGAACGAATCCCGTAGCATCGGATCACCATAAGCGCTTTGATCTTCTACAATAGGAATCGCAATGGTCTTCAAGTGCGGCGGCACCGATCCGCCTTTGAAAGAATATGTACAGCCGGTAAGTACCATAACAAATGAAAAATAAACGAACACAAAAAATGGAAGCACGACATGCGACAGCATAGCTAATTCTTTGCTTAGTGCTTTTTGCATCTCATCATTTCTCATTGAAGCCCGTAATCTTTTATTTTCCGATAAAGTGTTCGCTCGCTGATATTCAATTCCCTTGCTGCCAGGCGACGATTTCCATTATTGCGATTCAGCGAGCTAGATATCATCCGCCGTTCCATCTCGTCCATGGTCAGTACACCGTTGCCGTTCTGAGGCTGTGTGTGATTGTCCTGTAGTGCAACCGAACCAGATATTCGCTCTGCTAAGAGTTCTTTCATTTCAATAATATTGGACTTAAGATCCACCAACGCACGATAAATGAGTTCCCGTTCTGCTTGTTCAACGGTTTTATTTAAGACAATGGGCAAATGACGTTCATTCACGACCGAGGGTTGCTCACGCAAATATTTTCTCACATCATCACCCTCTAGTCGTTTCCCACTTTCCAGAACAAGCATGCTTTCGATAGCGTTTCGTAATTCACGGATGTTTCCGGGCCAGCTATAATTCATTAACACTTCGGTCGCATTATCAGTAAATCCACTGAATTGAATTTTATTCTTTTCGGATATTTCTTTTACAAACTGTTCTACCAGCGTAGGAATATCTTCTTTTCTATTTCGCAGCGGTGGTAAATGTATATTCACTGAGCGCAATCGGAAATATAAATCAGGGCGAAAATGCTTTTGCTGAACTTCGTAATCCAACAGCTTATTGGTTGCCGCTATGACACGCACGTCCGTCCTGCGCGCTAACGATGAACCGACTCTCATAAACTCACCGCTTTCCAGTACGCGCAATAATTTTACTTGTGTAGAAAGAGGCATTTCACCAATCTCGTCGAGAAAAATGGTGCCGTTATCGGCAATCTCAAAATACCCACGGCGCATATCTGCGGCGCTGGTAAATGCGCCTTTTTCATGTCCGAACAGCTCGCTTTCGATCAGTCCTTCCGGAATTGCACCGCAGTTGACCGATACAAGGGCTTGTTGAGAACGCTTGCTGGCACTGTGAATAGCTTTGGCAATAACTTCTTTGCCCGTGCCGCTTTCTCCAGAAATAAGTACAGTGATATCTGTCGGAGCTACCTGCTGAACGACATCGACGATCTCCTGTATCTCCGGCGATCTGCCTATAATGCCGTTTATTCTCTGAAATTCTTCTCGGTCCATTAACGTGAAACGACTATTGATGCCAGATTAAATTTGCTTTTAATTTCCGCGGTAAAACGCCGTGCTTCATCGTATGTCTGGAATTCACCAACCCATACCTTGTGCATTTTTTTTCCGTTGCTGACGATGGTGAAAATGTTAGATTGATAGCCCTCTTTTTCGAACTTTGCTTTCAATTCCCCTGCATTCTGAAGCGTCGAAAATGCACCAACTTGAACGGTGAAGTTCGTAGCAAACTTAGGTACAGTACCTTTGGATTTCATGATAGTTGGTTTTTCTTTCGCCGATTGTTTTTCTATCGCCGGATTTTTTTCGGTAGCGTATGCAGAAAAAGGATACTCTTCTTTCAACTGCGTTAATTTTTGTTCCGCCGTTTTGTACAATCCAATAGAATAATAATATTGATAAAGTTTATAAAGTGCATCGTCTCCCCATTCATTTTTGGGGAAATTATCAACAATGTTCTGATACAGTTTTGCCGCTTCCATACCATCTGTGGTCAGTACTGCCTGCAAGAACATCACACCGGGATTATTTTGATAGTTTGTTATGAGTGACGGAAGCTCGGCTCGCACTGCTTCTGCTTGGCCTTTTTCTATCATCTCAAGTCGACGTCGAATATCTGGTTCACTACTGTTCATTTGAGCACAGAGCATCGATGTCAATAAAACAAATAGAACGATCAATAGAAGAAACGTTTTGACAAGCATGTTCATGGCTTTACTCTTCCTCTGTTGTGAGCATTGATAACTGTGGAAGTGCGTGTTCAGTTTTCTTGCCAAACAATGTTGCCGAATTTGCTTTTACAATACGGATATCAATATAGTCACCAATTGCGTCTCCGTTCTTCGGAAAAATCACCATTTTATTCGTATCTGTTCTACCACAAAAATCATCAACGGATTTTTTACTCAATCCTTCAACAAGAACTTCTACTGTACTGCCAATCATGGTGGCGTTTAATCGATGCGAAATAGTGCGCTGGAGATCAATAATTTCACTGAGGCGACGGTTTTTCCTTTCTTCGGGTACGTCGTCGCCCATGTGCCATGCTTTTGTATTCTCTCGCGGAGAATATTTGAATGTATAAGCACCGTCAAATTCTATTTCCTGTAGTAACTCTATTGTTTTTTTGTGATCGTCTTCCGTCTCAGTCGGGAACCCAGAAATGATATCGGTCGAGAGGCTTACATCGGGAATCACTTGTTTAATTCTACGGACAAGGGTGAGATACTGTTCTCTTGTATACGTTCGGTTCATCAATTCTAAAATTCTATTAGACCCTGATTGCACCGGAAGGTGAATAGAATTACAAATATTGTCCCGCGATGCAAGCGTGTCAATCAGAGCATGAGACATATCTTGCGGGTGGGAGGTCATGAATCTTACGCGCATTGTTTTATCAACATCAGCAACCTTGACAAGCAGGTCTGTAAAGTTAAATGCACCATCGCTGTACGAGTTCACATTCTGACCAAGCAGTGTTACTTCTTTAAAACCGCGGCGTGAAAGATCCTCGATTTCTGACACAATAGATGCCAACGAACGGCTACGTTCGCGGCCTCGTGTGAAAGGTACAACACAATAAGTACAAAATTTATCGCACCCACGCATAATAGAAACCCAGGCACTTAATCCGTCGGTACGGAATGGAACAATATCATCGTACTTTTCTACACGGGAAAGTTTGACAGCAATGCCTTTTTCACCACCGTCTGCTGCTTCGATAAGCGCAGGCAATTTGCGGTATTCATCCGGACCTATAACAAGATCGACAAAATCCCCAAGTTCCATAAACTGTCCACGAACACGTTCCGCCATGCATCCTAGCACGCCAACGATTACATTCGGTTTCGTCTTTTTGTAATGGTTGAAATCACCAAGCCGCCCGATTATTCGCTGTTCCGCATTATCACGCACCGCACAAGTATTTACGAGAACTACATCTGCATTTGATAGTGTTTTGGTGCGAGAAAAACCTGCGTCGTACATAATGCTTATGACTATTTCTGTGTCTGCCATGTTCATCTGACAGCCATAGGTTTCAATATAAAAATTTCGATCGGTCTGCATTTCTTTCTTTGAGGGTATTGCATGATAATGAAACAATGGCAGACACACAATAAGTCGTATACATGATTAAAGTTAATTAATCTTAAAGAATTCGTTGAGGTTTTGCGCCTTAACCTGTTGTCTTATTGCCAAATCGGCAGACAACCAAATTGTGAGATCATTTTTTGTGATTGATTGAACGTAAATGCTGTTGTATATTGAAGAAAATGGCGTGCCTGTAAATTCTATCAGGTAACACTGAAATACTTTTACCATTTACAACTAAAGAACAATTAAGAAAGCATCCTATGGCAAAAATCATTGATGAGATCAAAGCAAAAGCAAAACAATTCAAAAAACACATAGTTCTCCCCGACGCAATGGATGAGCGTGCAATACAAGCCGCTCGTATCGTTATAGATGAACAGATTGCACAAATTTCTCTCATCGGCAACGAAGAAGCAATTCGTGTAAAGGCACAACAGATCGGGGTCGGCCTGGAGAAAATACATATTATAGATCCTGATAAAGCGGAGAAGTTGAGCGACTTCTCTCATATCTTTTTTAATTTGCGCAAATCAAAAGGAATTCAGTTCGAACAAGCACAGCAAACTATGAAACATCCACTCTTCTTTGGAGCGATGATGGTTCGTGAGGGAATGGCGGATGGAAGCATTGCCGGATCGCTTTCCACCACAGGTGATGTCATTCGTGCTGGAATTCAGATTGTCGGAATGCCTGAGGGGATTACGGTTGTATCAAGTTTCTTTTTAATGGTTTTCCCGCATACTATTTATTCATTTGCAGATTGCGGGGTGGTACCAGATCCTACAGCAGAACAACTTGCGGATATAGCCATTTCCACCGCTGAAAATCACCGCAAGCTGACAGGCGAAGAACCACGCGTTGCGATGCTTTCCTTCTCCACAAAAGGAAGTGCATCACATCCATCAGTAGAAAAAGTACAGAAAGCAACTTCCATCGCAAAGCAGAAAAAGCCCGACCTAATTATCGATGGAGAATTGCAACTCGATGCCGCTATCGTTCCCTCGGTGTGTGCAAAAAAAGCCCCGGGGAGTCCTGTTGCCGGAACAGCTAACGTGCTTGTGTTTCCAGATTTAAACGCCGGCAATATCGGTTACAAGTTAACACAACGTTTAGCTGGGGCTGAGGCATACGGTCCGATTATCCAAGGATTAAAAAAGCCTTGCTACGATTTATCACGCGGATGCAGTGTGAACGATATTGTAACAATGGTGGCAATTAATTCTGTTGTTGGAGCTGTCTAAAAGATTTGCCGTGCCGTAGGAGGAGGTTGTCTCCCTACTCCTTCACCCGGGCCTTACTTTCTTGCTGTAATATCAAGCGGAGAGAAATTCTATGTGTATCTCCTAGATTATTCTCATTATTGAATTGAGCAAATGAATAATCTATATCTAATTTGCGCAAATGAATTCCAGCACCCAGTGTCATTTGTTTTATATCGCTGTAACCAACGCGAAGGGCAATAGATTTCTTAAAATCAAATTCTAGTCCTAGGTGGGGATCAAAACTTATCGGTCCTAGATGACCTATAGAGGCAAACTGACGATTTTCAAAGCGAACATCTACATCCGCAGTCGGTGCAAATCGCCCGCTGAAAAGATCTATAAAATACGCCGTTCCAATTTTTAGGGTTGGCGAGATCAATTCATTAGTACCGGTGGACCATGCTACTAATGTAGTCGTAATATCTTGCGCGTTTGCTGCAACATACCAATTGTCTGCCGGAGAGTACAGGATTCCAACATCAAAACCGACGCCTGTTGCTGAGTATTCCGCTAAGGTACGCCGAAGAACCTTAAGATTTAAACCATACATGAAGCTTGAAGAAGCACGCTGGGCATAGGTAAAATACACAGCCCAGTCTGCTGAATTGAAATAGGTAATCTTGGAATAGTCTAAGCGTACAAAGTTTTGATACTGATCGGGTGGAAGCGTGTTACCGTTGACATCCAAACCGGCGTTGCGATCATCTGGAATACCGTCTACGCCGAGGCGCATCACGCTCACACCAAACGCTGTATTCGCTCCATATGGAATTGCAACTGCACCGAAATCATAATTTTCTAAACTGCCGAATCGTTCATCGTGCATAAGTATTACTTCTGGATAATCGATTCGTGCGAGTGCCGCTGGATTCCAGTATCCAGCCGTCGCATCATTCGCGAGTGCAGCATAGGCACCGCCGAGGCCGAGCGCGCGTCCGCCCACACCAATAGACAGAAACTCCCCTGCATACTTTGCAATATTCTGAGATAGTGCAAATTGCCCAAGAAGTACTAAGAGCAGATGTAA
>Ga0364867_10524_pt1 | contig 19490 bp, 17 predicted proteins | sample ExccelAu500001D4_3_FD_206915 | JGI IMG/M metagenome (GOLD analysis project Ga0364867, IMG submission 206915) | Enriched cells from Trout Bog Lake Hypolimnion, Wisconsin, USA - BchlTB.Aug13.5000.01.D4 | ecosystem: Environmental > Aquatic > Freshwater > Lake > Hypolimnion/Profundal zone | place...
TGAATGGCTTTGAATCTTTATTTTATTTTAAGGATTCCGGCTGCAGGGTTTAATTGTAATCAGTTACGGTTATTCCTGCCAATCTCTGTATCCATCTTTTTTACGCTTACAGCCAACAGTACTCTATCAGTTTCAATATAAGAAAGTGTAGTAAAATAACTACCTGCTGTTATGATACAGCTACTTGCAGAAGTGATAATATTTACTGTTGACTCTTAATAAAACCTACTCTTTTCAATGAGCAAAACCTACTATTTATACATGGCAAAACCTACTCTATTTATACATCTTTCGCTATTTCCCAGGTTATCAGGTCTTATGATCTTTACAGTAGAAAATGAGGAAAAAGTAAAAGCGGAAAAAGTAAAAAAAAGTCTAAAACCATTCAAATGAAAACATATTCCATCACAACAAAAGGTAACCGGCACTTCACCGGAACCTCCATCTCCCTCCGGATGATTATTGGGAGATGCACTTACAGCTAATCTGAATCACAGGCTGTAAACAGCCTCAGAAAGCCTGATACAAATCAGGTCCACTGAAAGCCTAAAAACCTTCAGCAGGCCACCTCTTGCCCAAAATGTAAATGTTCACACTGTTTTTCAATTCCTTTTTTATGAAAAATATTCTTCTCACCATCACCTTCATCTTCATCGCACTGGTAGTTCGCAGCCAGTCATCCAATATCTCTTTCGGAGTTACCTTATGTGGTGCAGAATTTGGTCAGAATAATTTACCTGGTATTTTAAATACCAATTATACTTATCCTGTTACGGAAGAAATCAATTATTTTTCTCAAAAAGGAGCACAGATTATACAATTACCTATCAGATGGGAAAGAGTTCAACGGAAATTAGGCGGACCTTTAGATGCAATGGAAATGTCTCATATCATTAAGTTTGTGGATGATTGTGCAGCAAGAGGTGTTATGGTTACTTTAATTATGCAAAACTACGGACGTTATAAAATCAATAATATAGAATACATTATAGGTAGTCCGGAAGTAACCAGGGCTAATTATAAAGATGTTTGGATGAAACTGGCCTATGCTTTAAGAAATAAAAGAAACATTTTTGCTTTGAGTATTATGAGTGAACCCAATAATATGGGAGAATATTCCTGGTTTGAATCTGCACAGCAGGCAATTGACGGAATCAGGCAGGTGGATGCAGTGCATACTATTTTAGTGGATGGCGATAATTTCTCCGGACCTGAAACATGGGTAGCTTACAATGATCAGCTTAAATATTTAAGAGACCCATCAGATAAAATCATGTTTAATGCACATTGTTATTTTGATGAAGACAGAACCGGCAGTTACAGAAGATCTTATGATGCATCAGGAGCCAATCCGATGACAGGTGTTAACAGAATCAGCCCTTTCATTAACTGGTTACATGCCAACAATGTAAAAGGTTTTGTAGGTGAATTCGGAGTTCCAAACAATGATCCAAGATGGTTAGTAACCATGGAAAATTTCCTGAACTATCTGATGAGAAACAGAATTGGAGGTTGTTATTGGGCAGCAGGCCGTTGGTGGAAAGATTATGCATTATCCATTGAACCATCCGGTAACAGTGAAAAACCACAAATGAATGTATTTGCAAAATACCTGATCGCTTCTAATAACAGTTCAGTTGTAGCAATGAACTAACAGATCAGGATGATGAAAAATGGCAGTTAGGTTGGTTTTAGATATACAAATTTGAACAGTAAATTAAAAAAAGCACAGATTATAAATTATCTGTGCTTTTCTAATGATATGAGGTTCCGGGTTATTCGAGTTCCAATCTAATAGAATTATATTAGCTTATGCTGGATCGCATATTTAATCAGGTCTGCATTATTATGCATATGCATTTTCTCCAGAATCCGGGCTCTGTAAGTGCTGATTGTATTTACACTCAGGGATAAGATATTGCCCATTTCAGAAATGCTGTTACCTGCAGCCAACAATTTAAATACTTCAAATTCCCTGTCAGACAGGTTTTCATGTGCAGCTTTATCAAAATTATCCCCATAAGAATCAGCCAGTAATTCCGCAATATCAGCAGTGATATACCTTTTGCCCTTTAGTAAAGTGTCTACTGCTTTTACCAGTTCATCGGGTGCACTATCCTTAGTAAGATAACCGGAGGCACCTGCCTTAATGGAACGGACAGCATATTCTTCCGGAGAATGTACGCTCAAAATCAACACAGGTGTTTTTGGGGCAGCATCTTTCATTTCCTTGATAATTTCCACACCTGATCTGCCGGGCATCGAAATATCGGAAATAATTACCGTAAAACTTTCTTTATTTACTTTTTTCAATAAATCCACTGAGTCAGACACTTCTGTAATTTCAGCATGCGGATACGCTTCAGCAAGAATTAGAATCAAGCCTTTTCTTACCACACTATGATCATCAGCAATTAAAATTTTCATGATATTATTTGTTAGGCTAATTTAAGTTTTTATATTTCAACTTCAACATGAATACTGGAACCTTTGCCAAATTCACTGGTTATATTCAGGGTACCATTCATCATTCCTGCTCTTTCCTGCATACCCAGTAAACCGAATGATTTTGTTTTCTGGTTCATATCAAATCCTTTTCCATTATCTGTAATCTGTAAAACTATTTTTTTATTATTGATTTTCTTTAATTCACAATCAACTTTAGTTGCCTGAGCATGACGCATCACATTTGTAAGTGATTCCTGACAGATCCTGAATAAATTGGTTTTTATAATATTGGGCAATTGTTCATCCTCATCGTCCAGCAAGTTTATAAAAGTTGTTTTTATGGTGGTTCTTTTCTCAAATTCTTTCAAATACCATTCTACCGCTGCACTTAAACCCAGGTTATCCAGGATACTTGGCCTCAGTTCCTGTGATATTCTTCTGATGGTAGTCACCATTTCATGCAATAAAGCCAGCATATCATCCACTCTGGCCACTGATTTAGGGTTTCCGTCCAGTTCCACTATTCTCTTTTTAACCCAGGCCATATCTATTTTTAAGGCGGTGGTCAGTTGTCCTAATTCATCATGAATTTCCCTGGCAATATTCATTCTTTCTTCTTCTCTGGAATTTTGGATATGGGCAGAGAGGTTCCTTAACCTGTAATTCATTTTAGCCAGGTCTTCCTGTGCTTTTTTCTGGCTGGTAATATCTTTTAAAAATATAGATACTCCTTTAGCAGAAGGATACATACTCACATACAACCAGGCATTAAACATAGGGAAATAATCTTCCAGCTGAATGAAATGCTGTTCTTCCTTAGCCCTTTCATAAGCCCGTATAATGTTTTTATCCAGATCTGTCAGCAGTAACAGGATATTTTTCCCGATAACATCTTTCACTTCCAGATTCAATAGTTTTACAACGGCTTTATTGGCATAAGTTAATCTGTAATTATTATCCAATGCAACAAATCCTTCCGTAATTCTTTCAAAAACGTCCCTGATCTCTGAGGTTTTTTCTTCCACTTCATATTCCAGTATACCATTCATATTCCGAAGGCGTTCTTCCATTAATTTTTGTTCGGTAATATCTATCACCAGTGCCAGATAGCCGGTTGTTTTATCATTTTCATCTTTCAGGTAGGTTACGGAAAGGATTACCGGAATAATTGTTCCATCCTTTTTTTTATGTTTACCTTCTCCACGCCAATAAGATTTATTACTGTTATTTAAAGCGGTTTCTTCGGTAAATGTTATGTTTTGAACAATCAGTTCGTTTACATTCTTGCCAATAGCTTCTTTCTCTGAATAGCCATACATTGTAATGGCACCTTTGTTCCAGCCTAAGATCATTTGATTCTTATCCAGCAAAATAATAGTATCCCGGGTTAATGCAAAACTGTTAGCCAGTTCGATCATCCTTTTTTCTTCTGCTTTTTTCTCAGTTACATCAGAAGCAATGATCAGGAAATAACCATTGTCATAATTTTCTGCTATATAGTTCAGGGAAACATCCACAATAATGGCTTCCCCACTTTTTCTATAATGGATACTTTCATTTTTTACACAGGAGTTTTTAGTAAAGTCAAAAGCAGTAAAATTAATCAGGGATTGGGGTACCCTCAGTAATTCCAGGCTTTTTTTGCCTACTGCTTCTTCTGAGGTATAGCCATATAATTTTTCAGCACCAAAGTTCCAGGATTTGATTTCTGTGAACTTATCTGTTGTAAAAATTGCGTCATTAGTGTTTTCAATAATTTTTGCTAACTGGTAAATTTTTTCTTCAGAATTAATTCTTTCAGTTATATCTCTTATAAATCCAACAAAACCGGTTATTGCACCCAGGTTATTTCTAAGTGCGGTCATGGAAATAAACAAATAACCTATTGTTCCGTTTTTTCGGGTAAACTTCACTTCGCTGGTCCATCTACCGCTTTCCAGCATCATTTTACGGTTTTCATTCCTGATATCCTGGCTGGGATAGTCAAGGTTTGAAAACAGCAATTCTGAATTTGCAAAAGCCTCTTCTGCAGTATATCCTGAAATTCTTTCTGCGCCTTTACTGAATGTGAGGAATTTAAAATTGGTATCAATAGATATAACAGCATCTTCACTCTGGTCTATAATAAGGGATAAGTTTTCCAGATCCTTGTTTTTTGTTTGCAGCTGTACCATATTTCTATGATACCATAGTATAATTAATATAATCAGCAGCAATAAAGTAAACAAGGAAATATAAAAGATCAATCGCAGAAAATTGATATTATTCAGATCAGTCTTTTCATCATTTTTTAAAGTTGCCCCAAAATTATTTTCAAGTTCCTTACCGGTTTGCCGTAGGGTTTCTATATATTTTTTTTCATTAATCAGAAAGGTATCAGATTGTCCCTGTGTTAAAGTATGGTTTGTAAGGGCCAATTCTAATTTTTCCTGTTCCGCCATCCTGATTTTTACCAGCTTTTGCAAACTGTCTATTTTTTGTAGTATAAGCGGGTTGGCCTGGTTAATGTATTTTAATCTTTCAATGTCGGTTTCTGTAGAAGGAGGTAATGGTTTTTCATGTGTAAGGAAATTCTCTTTATCCGGAAAGACATAACCCTGTACATTTATTTCAAAGTGAATAGACTGAGCAACCACTTTTTGGGTAAGAGATAAAGACTCCCTTTCAGTTGCTATACTTATGCTGTGGGTTTCAATTTTTTTTATTTCATTCAGGGAGAAAAAAATAAATATAAGAATCACAGCAAGCAACAGCAATATCCCAGATTGCAGGAATCTTTTTCTAAAATTTGGTTGTTTCATACAGGATCAGTTGAATAAATTATTTCATAGGTAAACAACTATATTGGAATATGCTTAACGTAAATGTAATTCCTTTTCTTTTATTTTATATGTAGTATTTTTCGCCACAGTCATGAAATGATTTTTTAAATCTTCGCACAGTTAATCCCCATCTGAAAAAAAGGAACTTTCTGTAATGTAAAAGGTTGGTTATTTTGCAGGCATGATACAGTATCATCAATTATTGCAACATTTGTTAGATAATGGCACACAAAAATCTGACAGAACAGGCACCGGAACATTGAGTTGTTTTGGTTACCAGATGCGTTTTGACCTCCAGCAGGGTTTCCCGATGGTTACTACTAAAAAACTACACCTGAAAAGTATTATACATGAATTGTTATGGTTTTTAAAAGGTGAAACCAATATTCAGTATCTCAAAGATAATGGAGTAAGTATCTGGAATGAATGGGCAGATGAAAACGGTGAATTAGGTCCGGTATATGGGAAACAATGGCGGTCCTGGGAATCTGCAGATGGTACAGTAACAGACCAGATCTCGGAAGTAATTGACCAGATCAAAAAGAATCCGGATAGCCGCAGATTGATTGTCAGTGCCTGGAATGTGGGAGAACTTCCTAAAATGGCCTTAATGCCCTGCCATAGTTTATTCCAGTTTTATGTAGCAGATGGAAAACTAAGTTGCCAGTTATACCAGCGCAGTGCAGATGTTTTTCTGGGCGTTCCCTTTAATATTGCTTCTTATGCCTTATTAACAATGATGGTGGCACAGGTATGCGGACTCGCTTACGGCGATTTTGTGCACAGCTTTGGTGATGTGCATTTATATAATAATCATCTGGAACAGGCAAAATTGCAGTTAAGCCGGGAAATGTATCCATTACCGGTCATGCAGATCAATCCTGCTGTTAGAGATATTTTCGGGTTTAAGTTTGAGGATTTTACACTGGAAAATTATCAGTTTCACCCACCTATAAAAGCGCCTGTAGCAATATAAAACCATATTACCATGCTCATTTCATTAATTGCTGCAGCAGGCACCAACAATGCAATCGGGTTTAATAACCAGTTACTCTGGCATTTACCCAACGACCTGCGTTTCTTTAAAAATACCACCTGGGCCATGCCAGTGGTAATGGGAAGAAAAACATTTGAATCGTTGGGCAGCAGGCCCTTACCAGGAAGATTAAATATTATCATTACCCGTCAGCCCAATTGGGAGTCGGCGGGAACTGTAACAGTTCATTCTGTTCATGATGCCATCCTTTTAGCCAAATCGCATGATTATAAGGAGTTGTTTATTGCCGGTGGGGGAGAAATTTATCAATCGGCATTATCGGTAGCCAATAAAATTTACCTTACCAGGGTGCATACGGTAATGGAAGCTGATACATTTTTTCCTGTATTTGATACTTCAGAATGGCAGTTAAAAACGAGTATGGATTTTAATGCCGACGCCAAACATGCTTTTGCCTATAGTTTTCAGGTTTGGGAAAAAGGATAGCTCCTGTTAATTTTGATACCATGTATTCAAAACCCGTATTAGCCCTTAAATATTGTCAATACCTGTTCCGGGCTTCCAACAGCAGGGGCCATGGTATACATTCTCCTTTTGTATTTGAGTTTATTGATAAAGTGCTGAATGATGATCGTTCTTTTCATGCTTTTCAGGATATTGAAGAACAGCGAAAAGCATTACTGCAAAATAATACCCTGCTCACCATCGAAGATTTTGGTGCAGGTTCTGCCATACTTAAAACCAGAGAACGTAAGGTGGCCAGTATTGCTGCCATTTCACTCAAACCCCGGAAATACAGTCAGCTTTTTTTCAGAATGATTGATCATTATGGGTTTCAGCAGATACTGGAAATCGGAACTTCCCTGGGCATTACCAGTGCCTACCTGGCGGCTGCCAATCCCAAAGCCAGGGTTGTTACAATGGAAGGTGCTAAGGCAATCGCCCATCAGGCCCGGCAGCTGTTTACTAAGCTGGACATTACCAATATTCAATTAATAACTGGCAATTTTGATTATACCCTGGGCAGTGTTGTGGATAGTTTCAACCGGATTGATTTTGCGTTTATTGACGGAAATCACCGGTATACACCAACTGTTCTTTATTTTAAGAAAATATTGGAAAAAGCAGGATCAGATACCGTCATCATTTTAGATGATATACACTGGAGCCAGGAAATGGAAGCTGCATGGGATTGGGTAAAAGACCAGGAAGCTGTTACCATGACCATTGACCTCTTTTTTGTGGGGATTGTTTTGCTGAAAAAAGAATTCCTGACCAAACAGCATTTTACCATCCGGTACTGAATTAATTGTGGAATTAAATTAATTGCCCGTTGACAGAAATCGCTTGCTGCAAATAAGAAATGGGCTATATTCACAAATATTATTATTTCCCATGATAGCAGGTATATTGAAAGAACCGAAAGGAGAAAACAGGGTTTCCTTATTGCCGGAACAGGCAGAAGCCCTTTTGAAAAAGAATGTAACCGTATGGGTAGAATCAGGGGCAGGAGCCAGTGCTTTTGCAGCTGATGAAGCCTACCAGTCCCGGTCAGTTCTGATCAAAGACAGAAAAGAGATATTACAGCAGGCCGACCTGCTTTTTTCTATTAATACCATCCCTCCGGAAGAAATTGCATTATTAAAGACAGTGGCTGTTTTGGTGGGCATTTTTCAGCCTTTATACAGTTTTCAGACCATGGAAGCCTGGGCTGCAAAAGGTATTACCACTTTCAGCATGGATACCATTCCCAGAACCACCCGTGCACAAAGCATGGATGTACTCAGCAGTCAGGCTAATATTGCGGGTTACCGGGCAGTTTTAGTGGCTGCCACTATTTTTCCCAGGTATTTCCCCATGTTTATGACAGCAGCCGGCAGTATTCCTCCGGCCAAGATATTGATACTGGGGGCAGGAGTGGCCGGATTACAGGCCATTGCCACATCCAGGCGTTTAGGAGGGGTAGTGGAAGTATTTGATACCCGGCCGGCAGTAAAAGAAGAAGTACAGAGCCTGGGTGCCAAATTTATTGAAGTGGAAGGCGCAGCAGATGCCAGTAAAGCAGGGGGGTATGCAGTAGAACAGTCGGACGAGTACAAACAAAAACAACAGCAACGCATTGCAGAGGCAGCGGCAAAAGCAGATGTAATCATTACCACCGCACAGATACCCGGGAAAAAAGCACCTGTATTACTTACAGAAGCCATGATTGCCGGTATGAAAAACGGAACAGTAATTATTGATCTTGCTTCTGCAACCGGAGGCAATACCCCGTTCACAAAGAACAATGAAACCATCCTTACTCCTAATGGTGTAACGATTTTAGGGAACAGTAACCTGCCTGGCGGCATGCCATTTGATGCCAGTAAGGTATATGGTAAAAATGTGCTCAATTTCCTTCAGCTTCTTATAGATAAAGAAGGATCCATTCAATTGAATTTTGAAGACGATATTGTAAAGGGATGTTGCATTACGCACGGCAATAAGGTTGTCAATGAACGGGTGCTGGGTTTGTTAGGCTCAGGCAGTAATTAATCAAACTAATCAGAAATCATTTAATATGGAAAATATATTGCAGCTTATTACAGATAACCAGCAAATGATCTATATCGTGGTCCTCATGATCTTCCTGGGTATTGAAGTAATTGGAAGGGTACCCAGTGTATTACATACACCCCTGATGAGTGGCGCCAATGCCATTCATGGTGTGGTAATTATCGGAGCCATTATTGTAATGGGTAAAGCCAGTGATGACAATTACCTGGCACTGGTATTGGGCTTTTTGTCCGTTGTGCTGGGAACCCTCAATGTGGTAGGCGGATTTGTGGTGACCGACAGGATGCTGGAAATGTTTAAAAAGAAAAAATAAGTAATTCCCGAAAGAAATTTAGCATTCACTAATTATACATTATTATGCAATTAAACATACTTACCATCTGTTATCTCATTGGCTCTGTAACTTTTATACTGGGCTTAAAAATGTTGTCCAATCCCTTAGCCGCCAGAAAGGGTAACCTGATAGCTGCAGGGGGGATGACCATTGCTATTTTAGGAACTATTTTCCTGTATGAAACTGAAGACGGACAGGGGCTGCATAACTATTTATGGATCTTTTCCGGATTAATCATTGGAGCAGTAATAGGAACACTGGCTGCCAAAAAAGTAAAGATGACAGCCATGCCCGAAATGGTGAGCCTGTTTAATGGAATGGGAGGTGCCTGTGCCGCTTTGATTTCTGCAGTGGAGTTTGACCATGTATACCGGGAATACCGGCTGGATATGAACAGTTTTGCAGATGTGGTACCCTTCGGCCATTATTTTACCATCAGTGCGGGTGCCATTATTGGTAGTGTATCTTTTGCAGGCAGTGTAATAGCCTGGGGAAAGCTGAATGGCAGGATTAAAGATTTTTCATTTAATGGCCAGCATATTGTTAACCTCATTATCCTTGGTTTTGTGTTTGGGGTAGCCGGGTTTACTTACTGGACCAGCTCCTCTGTAACCAATATCTGGTTTTTAATTACATTACTCTCTGCCTTTGTATATGGTGTAATGTTTGTATTGCCCATTGGCGGAGCCGATATGCCGGTGGTAATATCATTACTCAATTCCTTTACGGGAGTAGCTGCTGCTTTTGGCGGATTTTTATACAATAATAAAGTCATGCTCACCGGTGGTATTTTAGTAGGTGCAGCCGGTACCCTGTTAACCATGCTCATGTGCAAAGCTATGAACCGGAGCCTGCAAAATGTACTGATCGGTTCCTTTGGTGCCAAAAATGCAAAATCTGCTACCGCCACCACACAGGGCAGTTATAAGGAAATCAGTTTAAATGACACCGCTACCTGTCTGGCTTATGCCAATAAAGTAATGATTGTACCCGGATACGGACTCGCTGTGGCTCAGGCACAGCATATTTGTCATGAACTTGAAAAAAACCTGGAAGAAAAAGGAGTACAGGTATTCTATGCCATTCATCCGGTTGCGGGCCGTATGCCCGGCCATATGAATGTATTACTGGCAGAAGCAGATGTGAGTTATGACAAGTTACTGGAAATGGAACATGCCAATGAAGAATTTAAAACCACCGATGTGGTATTGATATTGGGTGCCAATGATGTGGTAAACCCGGCAGCCAAGAGCGACCCCTCTTCACCCATTTATGGTATGCCAATATTGGAAGTAGAGCAGGCTAAAATGGTGATTGTAAATAAGAGAAGTATGAAACCCGGCTATGCAGGTATTGAAAACGATTTATTCTTCCGCCCTAAAACCTCCATGTTGTTTGGTGATGCTAAAAAAGTATTACAGCAACTGGTGAATGAGATAAAAAACGTGTAAGCCATTTTTAAATTGCCGCCAAGGAATAAAGCAGTGGTTATAGTATCTTCGCGTCGTGTTACCATCCGCATTATTAGCATCATTAGAAGGATTAAAAGGCTTTCAGCGTCAGGCATTTGAAGCTGTGCATGCATCTGGAGTTCAGCTCACTTCTGTGCGCCTCAACCCCATGAAACCAGCAGCGGTTACGCTGTCAGCAGCGCAAACCATACAGCCCATATTTGCAGCACCAGTACCCTGGTGTGCCGGTGCCTGGTATTTATCAGAAAGGCCATCTTTTACATTCGACCCGCTATTTCATGCAGGGGCCTATTATGTGCAGGAAGCCAGCAGCATGTTTTTATGGAAGGTATTAACCGAACATATTCCTTCCCCAACCGGTAAGAAAGTACTGGATCTTTGTGCCGCACCCGGAGGCAAATCCACTTTACTGGCCGCTTATTTTAAAGAAGGGTTGGTGGTTTCCAATGAAGTAATTAAATCCAGGGCTGCCATCCTGGTAGAAAATATCACCAAATGGGGGGCAGACCAGGTGATTGTTACCAATAACGACCCTTCGCATTTTCAGTCCCTTCCCCATTATTTTGACGTTATAGTAGTAGATGCACCCTGCAGCGGCAGCGGACTATTCAGAAAAGACCACGATGCCATAAAGGAATGGAGTGAAGACAATGTGCAGTTGTGCAGCCAGCGACAGCAACGGATTATTACAGATGTACTACCCGCCTTAAAGGAAGATGGATTGCTGATTTATTCCACCTGTTCTTATTCCCGCGAGGAAGATGAAGCCATACTGGACTGGCTGGTAGAAAACCATGGACTGTGCAGCCTGAATTGCAGTCCTGAAGCTGCATGGAATATAACTGAAACGGAAAGCGAAAGGCAGAAAGCCAGGGGATACCGCTTTTATCCGAACCAGGTAAAAGGAGAGGGCTTTTTTATTGCGGTATTGCGGAAAACAGGGGTAGCTGCAGACAGCCATTATCCCGGTCATGCTTTACCCACCCCCACCAAAGCAGAATTGGGTTTGTTACAATCTTTTTTACCATTACCTGCAGAATATTTTCTGTTTAAACAAACGGATCATTTCAGGGCTTTTAAAAAGGAATGGGAGATGAATTTAAATATACTGGCTAAAAATCTTTATATCAAAAAAGCAGGAGTAGCATTTGGTATGCTGAAAGGGAAGGATGTGATTCCCTCTCATGAGCTTGCCCTCAGTTACCTGGACCTGCAAAGCCTCGCTGCTGTTGAGGTGGATAAAGCAACTGCCCTGTTGTATTTAAAGAAAAAAGACCTGATGGTAACGGCAGGTAAAGGATGGAACTTAATCAGGCATTGTGGATTGAATTTGGGATGGGCAAAAGTTTTACCCAATCGGTTGAATAATTATTATCCCGGAGAATGGAGAATTTTAAAAGATTAATTTTATTGCGTTAAACAAAAGCATATGAACCGGATGAAGATTGTTTTTTTATTATGTATTTTTTTATTGGTAACTGTTGCAGCAATGGCCCAGGATGATTATCTGGTGCATACGGTTAAAAAGGGTGAAACCTTATCTGCCATTGCCAAACATTTTCATACCACTACTGGTGATATTATGCGGTTGAACGGAATGACCACAAAATCCATTTTAAAAATAGGAGAGAAAGTTAAAATACCACCGGCTGCAACTGCAAAATCTGCGACTGAAACTGCCAGTACTTCAGTACCTGAACCAACTGCTGTTGTAAATACACCAGCTGCAACCACCAAAAAAGAAACCGGTACTTCCCAACCCATCCTGCATGCAGTAGGGGAAAAAGAAACTTTATACGGAATTGGAAAAAAATACAATGTGAGCGTTAGTCAGATCACCAGCTGGAACAAATTAAAGACCACCAATATTCATAAGGGCCAGCATTTAATAGTAGGGTATATGACGGTTGGGACTGCAGAAGCTGTTCCGGTAAATAATACTGCAGCAGATACAAAAGTAACCCCACAGGTAATTAATGCACCTGCTGTTATTACACCTCAGACCTCCGCTGCAGTACCGGTAAAGAAAACTGAAACTCCGGTTGTACAGAATAGCGTTACCAATGAAGAAGGCGTGTTTGCCTCTTTCTACCAGAAAATAGGAAAAGAGCTTTCAGGAGCAGCTGCCACTTTTAAAACAGCCAGTGGCTGGCTGGATAAAAAATATTATGTATTGATGAATAATGTAACGGAAGGCACTGTGGTAAAAGTAGCTTCCAATAATAAAACAGTGTATGCCAAAGTACTGGGGCCTTTACCGGATATCAAGGAAGATTCCGGATTGCTGGTACGTATCAGTAATGCGGCTGCAGCTTCCTTAGGCATCAGTGACAGCAAATTTCCGGTAACCGTACATTATTAAATGGTTTAAAAGGGCCTTCCCCGCAGAAAGTCTTCCACCATCATTTTCTTTTTGCCTTCCATTTGTAATGCTGTTGCATGGATATAACCATTACTGCAGGCAAATTTGATATACGATTTCCCATCGGTCAGCATTTCACCTGCCGGTTGCTGGTGCGTTGTAATTTCTTTTTTACTCCTGTAAATCTTAAAGAGTTTATCATTTACATAAGTAAAAGCACCAGGAAAAGGCGATAGTCCCCTGATCAGGTTATGGATCTGTTCGGCAGATTGGTGCCAGTCGATTTTACAGGTTTCTGTAAACAGTTTAGGTGCATGTTTCAGTTCTCCGGAAGCATCTGTTTGTGCAATTTCTTTTAAAGAACCTGCAACCAGTAAGTTTACAGTTTCCACCAGCAGGTCCGCACCAATTCCTTTCATCCGGTCGTGCACTTCACCGGCAGTTTCATCATCCCCTACCGGAAAGCTTTTTTGCAGTAAAATATCACCTGTATCAATGGCATGTTTCAATTTAAAAGTGGTTACACCGGTTTCCTTTTCCCCGTTAATCACCGCCCAGTTAATCGGCGCAGCACCCCGGTATTGCGGTAATAAAGAACCATGCACATTAATAGTACCCAGGGGCGGCATATCCCATACTATTTCAGGTAACATACGGAATGCCACCACAATTTGCAGGTCGGCCTTCAAAGCCCTTAATTCCGCTATAAATTCCGGGTTCTTTAATTTCTCAGGTTGTAATACCGGGATCTGTTTTTCAACCGCATATTTTTTAACTGCACTTTCTGTCAGCTTCATCCCCCTTCCGGCCGGTTTATCCGGTGCTGTTACCACGGCCACTACCTGGTAGCCAGACTGTACCAGTGCATCCAAAGAATCCACTGCAAATTCAGGTGTACCCATAAAAACAATACGTAAACCGCCCTTACCAGCAGTATGTAAATCATTGCTCATAATTGCAAATGTAACAGTAAGCCTTAAACTGTAAACCCCTATTCAAAATCTTTATAGAGCAAATATTTCTTCCGTATAACTTTATATGCATCCAGTTTAGGCTGCCAGATGGCCCTGATCTCTTCCTCTGTTTTACCGGCAATGATCTGTTGCCTCAGCTCATCATTACCCGCCAATCTATTAATACCATAACTGGTCTTACCATTTTTGTTTTTGTTTTTGAGAAAAAAGTTTTCCTTATCCGGAAATAAGCGGTAAGCTTCCAGTAAATATTTCAGTTGAATACGATTGTCAATCTCCTTCAGGGCTTCCTCCGGGTTGGCATGGTAGAGGTTCCAGCCATAGCAGACCTGGTTTTTCAGTTTGGGTTCTTTGGCACCGGGGCGACTGGTTGGCGTAAATGCAAATAAATCCTTAGGCAGGGAAGGATGGCCAAATGTACAGAAAGGATGATCCGTTCCCCGGCCTTCACTCAGTATTGTACCCTCAAACAGGCAATTACTGGCATACCAGTATACACAGGACATATCCGGAATATTGGGGGATGGAGCAATGGGCAACTGGTATTTGGTTTTATGGGTATAATTTTCGCATTTGATTACTAAAAAGTGAAAAGCGGTATCCTTCGTATTTTTAGCACGCAGGTAATACTGGTATTTATCATTCGCAGCCTTACTGCTCAGCCATTGTTCACCTGCAATCATGCGGGCATATTCTCCAATGGTTAATCCATAAACAGAAGGAACAGGTTGCAAACCCACAAAACTCCTGAATGCAGTATCCAATACCGGTCCGTCCACATAAAACCCATTCGGATTGGGCCTGTCCAGTATAATCAGGGGAATACTGTTTTCCAGTGCCGCTTCCATATACCGCTGCATAGATGATATAAAAGTGTAAAAGCGGGTACCCACATCCTGAATATCATAGAGCATAATATCCACATCTTTCAGTTCCTCCACGCTGGGTTTGTTTTTTGCACCATATAAGGAAATAATCGGCAATCCTGTTTTCTCATCGGTATAATTATCAATCTTCACCCCATCGTCTGTAACGCCCCGGAAACCATGTTCCGGCCCAAAAACTTTTACTACCCGGATACCTAGTTTCAGGAGGCTGTCTACCAGGTGTGTATTACCGATAGTAGCAGTTTGGTTGGCAAAAACAGCCACTCTTTTCCCTTTCAGTAGGGGAATATAGGCTTTTGTGCGGTAAGCTGCAGGCAAACAGGCCTGACTAAAGAGGAAAGCACTAAAAAGGGAGCAGGATAAGAGCAGGAATATGCGTTTTTTCATACATTAATTTAAAGTACGTAAGATAGAAAATTAATTGCTGGTATGGGAATAAAGCGGGTACTTTGCCGGAATTTTTTCAGTTTCACTCAATATTTGTTGAATTTATATGCTACTTATTTCAAAAAGAAACGGGAGCACTGCAGATGAAGATTGATTGAAGTTGAAACTCAATAATTTAAAAAAAGAATACAATGCAACAGGTAAAAAAAGGTGATACAATTAAAATTCATTATCATGGCCGTTTAAATGACGGAACTACTTTTGATTCTTCTGCTGGCCGTGAGCCCCTTGAATTTGAAGTAGGTGGTGGCATGGTGATTGCAGGTTTTGATGCCGGTGTTACCGGTATGAGCGTAGGAGATAAGAAAACCATTGAAATTCCTTTTCTGGAAGCCTATGGCCCGGTACAGGAAGAAATGATCATTGAATTTCCGAAATCCAATTTTCCTCCGGATTTAAATCCTGAAATTGGTATGCAGCTGAATATGAGCAACCAGCAGGGACAGCAGTTTCCGGTAGTGATCAAAGAAGTGAAAGAAGAAGTGGTGGTATTGGATGCCAATCATCCACTGGCAGGTAAAGACCTTACTTTTGATCTGGAACTGGTAGAAATAGCAGGTGCAAGCCCGTTGATTATTATGCCTTAATTAGATGAAAAAATAAAAAAAGCCGCTAAACTCAATGTTTTGGCGGTTTTTTTTTGAATTGGTGTTAATTCCCGTTTTATTTAAGGTATTAATCTTTAAGAGGCTTTTAAAAAAGAGTCCGGTCATTTTCTATTAATTGTCAGTATTTGAATGTTATAGTTCCTGTTTATCAACCCTCTTCTCATATCTTTCTTACTTTTAATTAGTACTTCTTCAAAAATAAAAATAGATTAGTTTAGATACAGAAAAAGAATCATGTAACGTACAGCTTTTATGTAAACACTTTATTATAAGATCGCTTGTCTAAAAAAATTTAATGTCATTTTTATAGAAATAAGCAGATTATTTAATATCCTTCAATAAATGAGAAAAATCATATTTGATGTTATTAATTAATTAAACATTTACAAAATGTGTGTTTAACACATCAAAGAGGTTTAGTTTTAAAAATAATAATATATCTATGAATAACTCAATTTTACAAAACCTTTACCGAATCTTTTTTACTTGTTTATTACTCACTACGGTTTTGCAACCCGTTAATTCCAAAATCATAAGTAATGTATCAGGAAAAAGCACCACAGGGTCTACTACATGGAATGGTACAACATGGGATAATGGGGCCCCTACTTCAACTATTGATGCTATAATAAGTGATATCACTTATGGAATTCCAGCCTCTTTTTCCTGCAATAATTTAACGATTAATAATCGAGCCACATTAAATACTTCAGGTATTACTATTACGGTATATGGAAATATAATCAATAATGGCAATGGATTATTTGGACAGGGAAATCTTATTATTGCAGCTATCTGTTCTTTATCAGGTAATCCAATCTCAATTTATGGAATAATTACAGTAAATTCTGATGGAGCCCTTTCAACCAATAATTTACTCATTTTAAGATCGTATGATGCTTATACTGCAAGCCTTGCTGGTGTAGGTGGTTCAATCAATGGTAATGTTACAGTTGAAAGATGGATACCATTTCATGTTGGTTACAGATATACTTTGGTTAGCAGTCCAGTTAATAGCCCAACTATTTTTGAAGCATGGCAGGAAGGTGGAGCTTTTTCAAGGAGTTATGGAACACAAATAACCGGAGCAGGCACAGGAAATGGTTTTGATGCCGTAAGTGCTGCAGGTATTGCTTCTATTTATACTTATAACGATGCTAATTCTCCCGGTAGTAAATGGGTAGGTCTAACAAATACAAATATCAATACCTTATCCGCAGGAAAAGGATATCTACTGTTTGTAAGAGGTTCAAGGGCAGTTACACCTGGGACCGTTAGTTATTTTTCGGATACAACCACACTCAGGGCAACAGGAACAGTAACAACAGGAACAGTAACTTTTGCAGTAAGTGGCGGTACTACTGGAACTCCAGCTCTATTAAGTGGAAATGGGAAGTATAACCTGATAGCCAATCCTTATGCATGTGCAATCGACTGGACGAGTGCTGGTATCACTCAAAATAATATAAGCAATTCATTTACTGTATATGATCCGAATTTAGGCATTTTTGTCACTTCAGATGGTATTACTAAATCACCCAATCTGGGTCAGCAACAAGCTCAATTTATACAAAGTGGCCAGGCATTCTTTATACAAAATAATAATTCAGCCGAACCCAGTTTAGTTATCGGAGAGGGTGCTAAAGCACCCAGTGTTAATACAAATACAGATTTTACCGTATTCGGTATACATGACCCTATACCACAATTAAATGTAAACTTTTACAGGTCAGATAGCAGTTTTGCTGATGGAGCGGTAGCTATATTCAGCAGTAAATATAAGAAAGGTGATAATGCCAATAATGCGGATAAATTTCCCAATTTCGGGGAAATTGTATCTTTTGCAGAAAACACCCGAAACTTAAGTATAGATGCCAGACCAATGCCTGTGAGTGACACTTTACAAATCAGTACCAGTCAAATGAAAGCTAATACATCTTATAAAATTGCTATTGATGGTAATGGTTTTGACAGTAACAATTTATCAGATGCAACATTGATAGATAATCTTACAGGTGTTCATACGGTTATTGATTTAAATACCATAACCAATTACAGTTTTAAAACTACTGCTTCCAATGAAGCAGGTAGGTTTATGATTGTACTGAATAATAAAGCAACAGGGGTTACTGCAGATAACAGCAATAATGGCTTAACGGTAACATTGGGTTCAAATCCGGTTAAAGACCGGATAGTAGTCAACTATTCAACAAACCAAACAGGTAACGCTACAGTCAGGTTAATAAATATAAATAGACAGCTTTTAACAAGCATTAATTTAGGAACACTGCAAACAGGTCAGGTAATTATCCCTGTTAGTCAGTATGCATCAGGTATGTATTTGGTAGAAGTGGTATCAGGAGAAAATAAAGTAATCAGGAAAGTGATAAAAGAATAATTGCAGCAAAAGGCTAAAAAAAAGAAAACCATAACCACCCAAAAAGATATCTAAAATGAAAAAAATATTCACCTTACAAACTTTAATTTTATTAATCATATTAATATTGCCGGTATTGGCGCACGCAGATCCTGATCCAACACCCGGAAATCCTGACAGTGCGCCCATCGACGGAGGTTTATCCCTTCTGGTTGCTGGTGGTGTAGGATACAGTGTTAAAAAATTAAGAGAAAAAAGAAAATGTTCTACTGGCAAATAAGCGTATTTACATGCATATAAATTTTCAATTATTATGAAAACCATATTCCCTTTTTTACTGGTATTTTCTTTGACATTCAGCTTATATTTAAAAGGCCAGAAAATAGTTTCCATTCCAACAGCCCCATCTAACTGGAAAATTGCTTCAGTAGCAGATAATTATAATTTTGAAGATATGTATAGCAGTTATGGCAATTATGAAAAAAGTGTTATTTATCTGGATGAAAACTTTGCAGTTTTCCCGGTACAGTACAATAAGCATGACTTTGGCTTAGTTGAAATAGATCGAAATGGTCAAACAAAATGGCAAATACAAATAAAAGGTTACATTCTTTCTGTAGTGAGCCAGGGTACTACGATCAATGCATTATATACTCCTGAATGGAGTTCGTTTAGTGATGAGTCAGTTATCAAAACGATACATGCTATAACCCTGGATGCTACTATTGGAAGAATCATATCAGACAAAATTGTCTTTGAAAATAAATCAGATGCGTATATAAGCCCCAAAATTCTGCTTAGTCCGGATAAAACATGGGCAAGCATATTGATCCGTTATTCAAAATTCCATGGCAGAACTTATTTCAATTCCAACAATATTGGTGATAAAATGTCTGAAACTATGGGTTTAGAACTTTTAACTTTATCATCAGATTATACGGTGAAAGAAACCAGGAAATTAAAGTCAGTTGCTATTGATAATATTTTCCTTGGCATTCTTGCAAATTCATCAACCGGCTTTACGATCTTATCTATCCGGGACCAGGATCTCATTGTAGAAAAATTTGTTCCAGACAAAAGTGAACCGGTTACTCAGTTTTCAACTGATGCAGATATATATATCAAATATAGCCCTGAAATTGAACTTAGTTTTGAACCCGGTAATTCAGATATGGTTTATTGTACCTTAAAATGCAAAAATAAAAA
>Ga0364867_10525_pt1 | contig 19484 bp, 14 predicted proteins | sample ExccelAu500001D4_3_FD_206915 | JGI IMG/M metagenome (GOLD analysis project Ga0364867, IMG submission 206915) | Enriched cells from Trout Bog Lake Hypolimnion, Wisconsin, USA - BchlTB.Aug13.5000.01.D4 | ecosystem: Environmental > Aquatic > Freshwater > Lake > Hypolimnion/Profundal zone | place...
AGCATTGCGCAACTATGCCAGCAACATTAAAGAACATACCCTTTCTAATCTGGATGATTATCTCTCAGAATTTGAGAAAAATGCACTGGCAAATGGTATTATTGTCCACTGGGCACCGGATGCAGCTGCACATAACCAGATTGTATATTCTATTATTAAAGATGCTGGCATTGACAGGATAGTTAAAAGTAAATCCATGCTTACCGAGGAATGCCACCTCAATCCTTTCCTGATCAGTAAGGGGATTGAAGTTACAGATACCGACCTGGGTGAAAGGATTGTTCAGCTAAGAAAAGAAATTCCCAGCCATATTGTTTTGCCGGCTATCCACCTTAAAAAGGAAGACGTAAGCCATACTTTTCATGAGTTTCTGGGTACAGAAGCCAATAATAACGATCCGCAATATTTAACCGGTGCAGCCAGAATTCATTTACGCGATAAGTTTATAGAATCCTCACTGGCTATTACCGGCGTTAATTTCGCCATTGCTGAAACAGGAGGCTTTGTAGTATGTACCAATGAGGGCAATGCAGATATGGGTGTGCATTCGGCTACTATTCATATCGCCTGTATGGGTATTGAAAAAATAATACCTAAAGCAGCCCACCTGGGTGTTTTTACCAGATTACTGGCCCGCAGTGCTACCGGTCAGGCGATTACCACGTATACCAGCCATTTCCACCGTCCGCAGCCTGGTAAACAAATTCATGTGGTAATCGTAGATAACGGGCGTACTACTCAGCTGGGAAGGGAAGATTTCCGTAATTCCTTAAAATGTATCCGTTGTGGTGCCTGTTCCAATACCTGCCCGGTATTCAGAAGAAGTGGCGGCCATTCTTACCATGCTTCCGTAGCAGGACCTATCGGTTCTATCCTGGCTCCAAATATGAACAGTACACAATATGCCGACCTGCCCTTTGCTTCCTCACTCTGTGGCTCCTGTTCCAATGTATGCCCCGTAAAAATTGATATTCATGACCAGCTTTGGAAATGGAGACAGGTGCTGATGCAAAAAGGGGAAGGAAGTATTGGTAAAAAATGGATGATGCAGGGAATGGCGTTTATGTTCGCCAGGCCTAAACTCTACCGTTTCGCCGGAAGTTTTGCCCGTAAGTTTTTAAGGACAGTTCCCTTTTTGGCAGAATCCAAAACATTTAACCCCTGGTATAAAAACCGTGAACTTCCCCAGGCTCCCAAACATAGTTTTACAGAATGGTATAAAAAACAACAATGAGTACTTCTAATAAAGAAAGCATCCTGAACAGAATCAGGCAAAATAAACCCAACCCTGTTATACTGAAGGAGAGCAATTTTGGCAATTTACCTGCAACCGTTCTCCAATTGATAGCTACACTAAAAGCCATTAAAACAGAAGCGGTATTAATTCCTGACCTGAATGCGGTACAGGAAGAAATTCAACAATTACAACAGGAGGGGAAAGTGGTGCTGAGTGTAATAGACAACCTGATTGAAACTGAACAGGAACAGCTGTCTAAAAAATCAGCAGCTGATTTGGCTAACCTGGATTATGCATTTATTAAAGGCCAATATGCGGTTACAGAAAACGGAGCCATCTGGGTGTCTGATAAAAATATATACAACCGCCTCATCCCATTTATATGTAAGCATCTGGTAATTGTTATTGATGCAGCGCATATACTGACTGATATGCACCAGGCTTATGCTGCTATCAATATCCGTGAAGACGGCTATGGGGTATTTATTGCCGGGCCTTCCAAAACTGCAGATATTGAACAATCCCTGGTTATCGGTGCACACGGACCACTGAGTTTGAAAGTGTATATCATACAAAAAGAAAGCTGATTGTTTAAAACAACCAGCTTTCAAAATATTAAAACTCGCAATTCTTGGGTGTCCTTGCAAAGGCAATCACATCCCTGATATTGGTCATCCCGGTTACAAATTGTACCATTCTCTCAAAACCTAATCCAAATCCTGCATGCGGTACGGTCCCAAACCTTCTGGTATCCAGGTACCAGCTCATATCTTCAGCAGGTATATGCATGTCCTTCATCCTGGCTTCCAGCCTTTCCAGCCTTTCCTCACGCTGAGACCCGCCTACAATTTCACCAATGCCCGGTGCTAAAATATCCATGGCTGCCACCGTTTTTCCGTCTTCATTCATGCGCATGTAAAACGCTTTAATTTCTGCAGGATAACCGGTTACAATTACCGGCTTTTTAAAATGTTTTTCCACCAGGTATCTTTCATGCTCACTTTGCAGGTCTATTCCCCATTTTACTTCATACTGAAACTTCTTTTTCTTATAAGCAGGACTTGCCAGTAATATATCAATCGCTTCTGTATAGGTAATTCTTTCAAATGCATTATTCACCACAAATTCCAGTTTCTCAATCAAACCCAGTTCACTGCGTTTATCCTGTGGTAATAATTTTTCTTCTTCTGCCAAACGCTGCGCTAAAAATTCCAGGTCTTCCCGGTTATGCTTCATCGCATAACGGATCAGGTATTGGATAAACTCTTCTGCCAGGTTCATATTATCTTCTATATCATAAAATGCCATCTCCGGCTCAATCATCCAGAACTCAGCCAAATGCCTGGCCGTATTGGAATTCTCTGCCCTGAATGTGGGGCCGAATGTATAAATATCACTAAAAGCCATCGCCCCCAATTCTCCTTCCAGCTGTCCGCTTACTGTTAAATTGGTGCTTTTCCCAAAAAAGTCTTCTTTAAAATTAATGCTGCCATCTTCATTCCTTGGTGCAGTTCCATCAATTGGTAAAGTAGTTACTCTAAACATTTCGCCTGCACCTTCTGCATCACTGGCGGTAATAATGGGGGTATGCAGGTATACAAAACCTTTCTCATTAAAGAACTGGTGAATAGCAAATGCCAGTGAATGGCGGATACGGAATACAGATCCGAATGTATTGGTCCTGAATCGCAAATGCGCAATCTCCCTTAAAAATTCAAGGCTATGCTTTTTAGGTTGTAAAGGATATTTTTCTGCATCACTGTCGCCCAGTATTTCCAGTGTTTTGGCTTTTACTTCTACTTTCTGTCCTTTCCCTAATGAAGCCACAACCTGGCCGGTAACTTTTATAGAAGCACCCGTTGTAATTCTTTTATTGGTAGCTTCATCCAGTAAGCCCAGTTCCACTACAACCTGTAAATTATTATTGGTACTGCCATCATTCAATGCTATAAACTGATTGTTACGAAAGGTCCTAACCCATCCCATAACAATTACTTCTTCTCCTGTTGCTTCGCTTTCTAAAAGCGCTTTGATTTTAATTCGCTTGTTAAACATGGTTGTTTATTTTAAGTAACCCGCTGCAGTATTACTGTTCTCAATTGTTAAAAGCATATTACAATAACAATTTGCAATTCAACTTTTCGGGCAGCAAAGATAAGCCCAATCCGTTTTCCTTCAGAAAGAAGCTTTATCCTAACTAAATAATCAGCTATTACCCATCATTTTAAACAAAACCACTCCAAAAAAAATTTCTGCCTTTTTAATAAATTACTGTAACATTGCATAGGAAATAAGCTGATTTGGTACTACAAAGTCATCTCGCAGCATCAACAGTTATTATCTTTTCCTGATTTTTCCGCCGTAAGGCAATTAACACAATCCATATTTTTTAATTCAGTTATTTAACAGAGCTTTTATATTAAACTTTAACAAATACCGAATTTTCTCGCGTTAAACAATTCTATGTACGACATTTTACAATTGAACGACATGCTGGTTCCGGAATTGCTCGATATTGCTGAGCAATTAAAAATATCCCATGCCAAAAAACTTGAAAAACAGGATTTAATCTACAAAATCCTCGACAGCCAGGCTGTTGCTGCCAGTGAAAAACCAGAAAAAGACAAAAAAACACGTACCCGTAAGCCAGTTACCATTAAAGCTTCCACCGGTATTGTTACCGAAGAGGCAGAAGTGGTAAAAGCTGCCCCTAAAGCAGAACCGGCTCCACCTGCTCCCAAAGCGGAACATGCTCCCAAAACAGAGCATGCCCCTAAAGCAGAACATGCCCCTAAAAAACTGATACGGAAAACTAAAAAAACAGAAACAGAAGAACCTGCTATAGATGATGCTCAATTATCACTGGGCCATCAGATTTTAAAAGCTACTGCTTCTGCAGAAGACCGTATTGATGAGGATGAAGATGATGACAATGCAGATGATAACAGTATCAATACCAATCCTCCATCTGGTGAAAGCAATGCCCCTCAGGCAGAAACCCAGCAATTTCAACCACGCCACCGCCAGCCCGTTTTTAATATTGAATTTGATGGTGTAATTGATGGCGAAGGAGTGCTGGAAATGATGCCCGACGGCTATGGTTTCTTACGTTCATCCGATTATAACTATTTATCTTCTCCGGATGATGTATATGTGTCTCCTTCCCAGATTAAACTGTTTGGTTTAAAAACAGGAGATACTGTTTCCGGTTATGTACGCCCTCCCAAAGAAGGTGAAAAATATTTTGCTTTATTAAAAGTGGATGCCATCAATGGCAAACGCCCGGATGAAGTGCGCGACCGTGTTCCTTTTGAATACCTCACACCTTTATTCCCTTTCGAAAAATTAAACCTCTTTACCACCGCCAGCAATTACAGTACCCGTATTATCGATCTGTTTACGCCCATTGGTAAAGGACAACGTGGTTTAATTGTGGCTCAGCCTAAAGTTGGTAAAACAGTTTTACTGAAAGAAGTGGCCAATGCCATCGCAGCTAATCACCCGGAATGTTACCTGATTATTGTATTGGTGGATGAACGCCCGGAAGAAGTTACCGATATGGAACGCAGTGTAAGGGCAGAAGTAATCGCTTCTACTTTTGACGAACCTGCCGAAAAACACGTTAAGGTTTCTACCATTGCCCTGCAGAAAGCAAAGCGACTGGTAGAATGCGGTCATGATGTGGTTATCCTCCTGGATTCTATTACCCGTCTGGCCCGTGCCCATAATACCGTTGCCCCGGCAAGTGGTAAAGTATTAAGTGGTGGTGTGGAAGCCAATGCCATGCAAAAACCAAAACAATTCTTTGGTGCTGCCCGTAAAATTGAAAACGGAGGTTCCTTAACCATATTAGCTACTGCCTTAATTGAAACAGGTAGTAAAATGGATGAAGTGATCTTCGAAGAATTTAAAGGTACCGGTAATATGGAACTGGTGCTGGATCGCCGACTGGCTAATAAAAGGGTATTCCCTGCTATTGACCTGGTAGGTTCTTCTACCCGCCGTGACGATTTATTATTATCTCCTGATGTATTACAGCGTATGAATATCTTACGTTTATATATAAATGATATGAATACGGAAGAAGCTATGAATGAATTGCTGAAACGTATGCGTGGCACGCGTGACAATGAAGAGTTCCTGGCCAGTATGAACCGTTAGTATACTTCCCCGATATCATATATAAAAAATCCCGCTTAATGCGGGATTTTTTTATTCTGTAAAAGCTGCAGGATGTTTTTGGTGAAATGCTGTGTGCTGCTGGTACCAATGTACAAAAGCAAGTAAATCTGCCTCCTGGTATAATTTTCCAATAAAACTGATAGCAACCGGCATACCTGCCTTATTAAATCCTACCGGTACGGTTACAGAAGGATGGCCGGTTAAATTGGTCACAGCCAACTGGTCGCCTGTTTCAGGGGGTGTTATAATAATATCATATTGCTCCAGTATCGGGTCTGCCTGCTGCATAATCCGGTAACGCATGCGTATCGCATTGATATATTCCACAGCGGGTACAAACCTCCCCGTTCTGAATACATTGGGCCAGCGGTCTTTCCACTGCTGCACCATACTGTCATCCAGATTGGCTCTTGTTAAGGGATCAAAAGCCGCAGCAGATTCTGCTGCAATTATTAAAGACAATAAAGCATCGGCTTTCAATGTATCCGGAAAAATAAGCGGGGTAACTTTCCCTCCGGCTTGTTGAATGGTGGCAATTACCTGTTTTTCAAAACTGTATGCAGGTATGCTGTCTATATAATTGGCAGCATAGGCAATCTTCAGTTTATGCAGGTCTGATATACCCGTATAATTAAAAGGCATGTTTACGGCCGAACCATCCAGTCCGTCAGTACCATGCAGGTATGCAAACACAACCGCAGCGTCTTCGGCAGACTTTGCCAGTATCCCCACTTTATCAGAACTCCAGGCTAATGCCATAGCGCCCGATCTGGATATACTGCCAAAGCTGGGCCTTAATCCCGTAACACCACAACGCATAGAGGGGTCTACAATAGAACCATAGGTTTCTGTCCCAATAGCAAATGCCACCAACCCAGCTACAGTAGAGGCTGCAGACCCTGCAGAAGAACCACCCGATCCGGTAGCAATATTCCAGGGATTACGGGTCATTCCCCCAAACCATATATCATCCATGGCCAGTTCACCAAGGGATAATTTAGCTATTAATACAGCCCCCGCATCTTCCAGTTTTTGGGCCACATAAGAATTTTCATCTATTACCTGATTCCGGTAAGGCGGTGTGCCCCAGGTGGTATGTGTACCTTTCGCAGCAAACAGGTCTTTAATACCATAAGGTATTCCCTGTAAGGGGCTTTTATCAATGCCTTTTGCAAAATTAGCATCCGCTTTTTTAGCCTCCTGCATGGCAATTGTATCTGTAATCTCTATTACACAATGCAGGGTATTGCCATATTTCTTCAGCCGGTTTATAAAAAAAGTGGTCAGTTCCTCAGAACTGATCTGATTCGATCTTAGTAAGGAAGCCAGCTGTTCAATACTGTAAAAAGCCAGCTCATTCCTGTTTTTGGGCAGGGATATCATTGCAGGGATATTCCAGTGAATGGCCTGCTGATGGTCTGTAAAATGCATGCCTGGTAAAACCGGACTGAAATACGAAGGAAATGCCAGATTATTGGCAATATTCTGCCGGTGCAGGTATTCATACAATTTTATATTATTGTTTAACCCATCCAGCATGGAATCCCTTTTGGCGTCTGTAAACTGCAGGGCAAACAATTTTTCTGTTTGCGCTACCTGCCCTTTATTCGCTTGTTGAGCAAATAAAGCTGCTGTTATTCCAGTAACCAGTAAGGCTGCTATCATTAATCCGTATATACGCAATGCTTGTTTCATATAAACATTTTATTTCAGCAATGTATGGTCAAATAATTTAAGGATACGTTTGTATTCATCTGTCCAGCTGCTGGGTTCTACAAATCCATGGTCTTCCAGCGGGTAAGCTGCCAGTTCCCAATTGTCTTTGCCCAGTTCTATTAAACGCTGGCTTAAACGCACCGCATCCTGAAAATGCACATTCAGGTCTTCCATTCCATGGCAGATCAGTAAATGGTTTTTTAAACCACTGGCATAATAAATGGGGGATGATCTCCTGTAGGCAAGACTATCATTAAAGGGTTCATTTAATATGGCTGCAGTATATCCATGGTTATAATGTGCCCAGTCAGTCACCGGCCTTAAAGCCGCACCGGCTTTAAAAACATCAGGCTGTGTAAACAAAGCCATCAGGGTCATAAAACCTCCATAACTACCTCCGTATAGCCCAATACGGGTAGCATCTATTCCCTGTTCCTTTACTAAATACCTGGCTGCATCCACTTCATCATCCAAATCTTTACCACCCATAAAACGGTAAATTCCGGTACGCCAGTCGCGTCCATAACCACTGCTTCCCCTGTAATCAATATCTAGAACGGTATACCCTTTATCCGCCAGTAAATTATTAAACATCTGTTCCCTGAAATATTGGGCAAACCAGTAATGTACATTCTGCAAATAACCTGCACCATGCACAAATATCACGGCAGCATTATTTTTCATACCTGCCTTAGGTTCATACAACCGGGCGTACACCGGCTGACCATCCCTTGCCGTAATGGTAAAAATCTTTGTATCCCGCCATGGGTATTGTAAAAAAGCTGCACTGGCTGCTTTACTGGTTACCTGAACCGGTTTTTTCCCGGCAGCACTTTCCTGATAATAGAGTTCCCAGGGCTTGGTAATATAAGAATACCGGTAAGCAATATATTTTTCGTCGGGTGAAAGGCTGCATTCATACCCCCCGGTTAAGCCGGTTAGTTTTTCCTTTCCGCTTCCATCTGTTTTTATCCGGTAATAGCTCTGTTTTCCGGGATGCTCTTCATTGGTAAGGATATAAAAGTATTGTTTGTTCTTACTCAGCACTACATCCTGCACTTCATATTTTCCTTTGGTTAATGGAGTAATACTGCCATCATTCAAATGGTATATATAAAGATGGGAATAGCCGGTAACCTCCGACTGATAATAAAAACTACCTTCATTTACCCAACCTTCTTTTGCGCCAAATCCTACACCCGGACCACCTATCCAGGCTTCATCCCGCTGATGGTCGGCCACTGTTAATTTTCCCGTTTCACCATTCACCAATACAATCCAACGGTCTTTATTATCCTGAGAACGGATATCCATAAATGCAGCAGAACCGCTTTCATTCCATACCAGGTTACCATAATTTACCGGTCTTGCCAACTTCTTTTTATCTGCAAACTTTGCTGGATAATCTTTATAATAATCCGGCTGGTCTGTAATACCTGGCAGTGAATCTGTTTTCACCAGTATCACCGTATCCTTCATTCTGTCGTATACATACAATTCACTTTTCCCCTGTGCCACTCCCACTTTTGTCCTGCCCGGCAAATCATTGGTAAAGCCCGATTCAGACACATATTCCGGAACCACAGTAGATTTGGTACCTGTTGCATTTTGAGTGAGGCGGTAACTGATAAACCGGCCATCCGGACTAATTTGTACTCCCTGCACATTTTTCTCACCAATATTAATCACCCTCAAAGTATCTGTTTCTTTCACCCCTTTTAAATACGCCTCATGCTGCTCTTTTTTATGCTTCCTTTCTTTGATAATATCAGAAGTCAGTAACTGATTTTGGGCCAGCCATTGTTCCTGGGTGCTACCGGCCGCTGCTATTGCTGCACTGTTATTCCTTCCGCCAGCTCCCATGCCCATACCCCTTCCTCCTGCAGGAGCCGCCGGAGCTGCATTGTCTGTCCCGCTTTTAAAATCTGTCAGCTGCTGATTAATTCCGGTAGCAATATTCCATCCATACAGATTCTGGTTTTTGTTATAAACAATCCATTCATCTTTCATGGCAAAACGGGCATTGCTTTCCTGGTCCTCTGTGCGGGTTATCTGCAATATTTTCCCCGTAAGTATATCCAGTAAATAGATATCACCCCTGTATACAAATACCAGTTTTGTTCTGGCAGTATTATGGGTACCATTGGCTATAGCCAGGGCATACTGGCCCTCATTATATTTCAGTTTTTTGGTTTCCCGGTTACTAAGAGAATATGCATACAAAGAATCAGCAGTATTCTGATCCGGATTCCAGTTAAAATACAACCATTTACTGTCATAGCTCCAGGTCACACCCGAAGGGGATGTCCCCATCCATTTGCTGTCCTGCATAATTTTTTCTACCGTTAACTGCGCCTTGGCAGCCAGGGTAATTACCACACTTAATAAAAGTAAAATTCGCTTCATGGATCTGTTTTTGGAATTGTTAAATTTACGAAAAAATAAGCAATTTGTTTACTTAATTTTAATGTTTATTTTATGATTTCAGCTTTACTATTCAAACACAATCTTTTTCCCAAAAGGCATCAATGCCAATTCAATCATCTGAAAATGTTTCCTGCCAAATGGAATCCCGATAATAGTAATACAGAGTAAAACACCGAAAAAGAAATGTGCCATTGCAATTCCCAATCCACCGCAAATCAGCCAGATAATATTGGCAAAAAGTTGTAAACAGCCCCCATTGCTATCCTGATAAACCGCCCTCCTTCCAAAAGGCCAGAGCATAAATTCAGCCAGTTTAAAACATTGCAGCCCAAAGGGAATACCAATAATAGTAAAACAAAGAGCCAGTCCGCCCAGCATATAAACAAAAGCCGACAATAAGCCCCCGAAAATTAACCAGATAATATTGCCTATAAAATTCATTGCTACTGTTTAAAATTGATAATGTAAAAGGGCCAGCACACTCATGCCTCCCATTACCGCCACCACTAACCAACCGGATACCTGCATCCATACCGGATGCTGATAATTTTTCATCAGTGTTTTCCTGGTAGCCGCTATTAAAATAATACCCAGTGCTACTGGTAGAATAAATCCGTTTACAGCACCGGCAAATAATAATAACTGCTTCGGTTTGCCAATGGAGACAAAGATTACAGTAGACAAAATAATAAATATAGAAATCCACCACCTTTCATTTTTTTGAAAGGAAGAATGAAAGGTTTTAAAGAAAGAAACAGAAGTATAAGCGGCACCCACTACCGATGAAATGGCCGCACTCCACAATACCACCCCAAAGATCCGGTACCCGAAATCCCCGGCCGCCAGCTGAAATACAGAACCAGCTGGATTATTGGCATCCAGCACGGGATGGTGCATGGCTACCCCAACCACTGCCAGGAATAAGATAAACCGCATAATGGTAGAGATGATAATTCCGCTGATGGCACTGCGGTTTACTTCCTTTATGCTGTCCTTGCCCTTAATCCCCGCATCCAGTAACCGGTGTGCCCCTGAAAATGTAATATATCCGCCTACCGTTCCACCCACAATAGTAATAATAGCCACATAAGAAATATGTTCCGGCAGGATAGTATGTTCCAAAGCCTTTACCAGGGGAGGATGTGCCGCCCAGGCAATAAACAGTGTCAGCCCAATTTTTAAAGTACCCAGTATCTTGGTAAACCCATCCAGCATTTTACCTGTTTCCTTTACCCAAAATAACACCAGGGCTATCCCGCAACTAATCATCGCTCCTTTTTCAAAACTCCAGCCAAACAATACATTCATCCCCAATCCGCAACCGGCAATATTGCCAATATTAAAAGCAAAACCCCCCAATACTACAATTGCTGTAAGAAAAAATCCCAATCCGGGTAACAGTTGATTAGCCAGGTCCTGAGCCCGCATTTCACTAATGGTCAATACCCGCCAGGTATTCAGCTGGGCACCAATATCCAGTAATACTGAAACCAGGATCACAAATCCAAAACTGGTAAGTAATTGCTGGGTAAATACCGTAGTTTGGGTTAAAAACCCCGGGCCAATAGAGGAATTGGCCATTAAAAATGCAGCTCCCAAAACGGAGCCGCCCAACCCTAAACGAATACGTTTAAATGGTTTTAATGTCAATGTGGTGTTCTTTTAAGGTAAGGTGAATGATTTTTGCAAAAGCTGCGGCATTAATACCATCCCCATGCAGGCAAACAGTATCTGCCTGTAAGGTTATTGTATTGCCGTCAATACTCTCTACAGTTCCTTCCAGTATCATTTGCAATACCTGTTGCAGGCAATCTTTTTCTTTAATAATCAATGCATCCGGGTATTTACGGTTACGCAGGCTGCCATTGGTTTCATAAGCCCTGTCTGCAAATACTTCACTGGCGGTTTGCAAACCCAGTTTTGCGGCTTCCATTATCAAAAAACTTCCACTTAATCCGTAAAGAACCAGTTTTTCGTCTACCGACTGAACCGCCCTGGCAATTACTGCGCTCATTACCATATCCCTTGCTGCCATATTATACAATGCGCCATGTGGTTTTACATGATGCAGCGGGCAACCTGATTCCCTGCAAACCACTTGTAACTGATACACCTGTTCGGTTACCAGGTCAAACAAAGCATTTTCTGTTAATTGCTGTTCAGTCCTTCCAAAATTATCCTTGTCTTTAAATCCGGGGTGTGCCCCAACAGCAACCTGGTGTTGCATAGCCAATGCCACAGTTATTTTCATTGTCTCCCGGTTGCCTGCATGATAGCCACAGGCAATATTGGCACTGGAAATCCAGGGCATAATGCTGGCATCGGTATCCATGCCTTCCCCCATATCACAATTGAGATCTGTTTGTTTCATTACAGGCTGAAGTTAATCAACCAGCGGTTTAATTGCAAATCACATCCTTTTTGCATGCTATATAATGCATCCTGTTGCTTTTTAAAAGCCTGAGTGGCTGTTTGCTGACTAACCAATGTAAAATGTATGGAACTCAGCGGGCCCGATTGTGCCAATACCGGTACATCAGCACTGATTACATGTGCAATACGGGGATACCCTCCCGTAGTTTGATGCTCGGCCATCAGCAATGCCAGCTGCCCATTGGGTAATAACTGAAGGGTTCCTTTGGTAACCGCAGAAGAAAGCATGGAAACAGGGTTAATGGTTTGTAATCTACCCCCCTGCAGCCGGTAAGCCATCCGGTTACTTTGGGCACTAATGGTAAATGCACTCTTCAGTAACTTCAATTTTGATTCCTCAGTCAATAGTTCCCATTCATGGCCGGACAATAATCGTACAGGTTGGTTTGTTCTGTAAAAATCCTTCAGATACAATTTCCAGGGCAGGGTTTTTTCTTTGGAATGGCTGATTGCTTCTGCATAATCTGTTGTATCCTGCACAGGCAATACATCCCCTTTTTTCAAAAACCGTCCGCACCAGCCACCCATAGCAGCAGCAGCATTAGTGCTTTTACTGTTCAACCAGGGTTCAATAGCCAAACCACCGCGCAAAGCCAGGTAACAACAAGCGCCGTTTTGCAAATGGGTAAACTGCAAAATATCTCCTTTAGTAATCAGAAAAGGGGTGTTTAAGGGAATATCTATTCCATGTATGCTGGCGCTAAAATCAGCACCGCTCAATGCCCCGATCATTGTTTTATCAAATTGTAAAACAGCTGCCGGAAAATGAAATTCAATCACGGCTTCACCTGCCGGATTTCCCACCAGAAAATTGGCAACCATTGCCGCTAATGGGTCCATCACACCAGCAGGATTAATACCCTGAAACTGGTAACCATACCTGCCGGTATCCTGAATACTATCGGCTATTCCGGCTTTGAGTATTTCAATACTCATATACGATGGTTTAATAAGTTAAAATCTTTCAGTGAAACAGGTTCAAACTGCACCCTGTCGCCGGGTTCCAGTAAAACTGGCTTTTGCCGGTTGGCATCAAACATTTGCAAAGGGGTGCGACCAATAATATTCCATCCACCCGGACAAGCCAGGGGATAAATCCCCGTCTGTGCCCCTGCAATTCCAATACTCCCAGCTTCCACCCTGCGGCGCGGTTCCGCTTTACGCGGTGTAACTAAAAGATCAGGAACCTTACCCATATAGGCAAATCCCGGAATAAAGCCAATCATATAAACTTTGTAAATCACGGACAGGTGCAGTTCCACCAGATCACTGATGAACATTTTTTTCTGACTGGCCATTGCTTCCATATCTAAAGCCAGGGAAAGATCATAACATACCGGAATTCTTTTTAAAGTACCCCGGACTAAGTCGGAGGGAACAAAACCTGCCAATAAATCATTTACCCTTTCCATCATGGGATTTTCAGTCAGTTCCGGGTAATCCAGCATCAGTTTGTACAAATCAAAAACAATGGAAACAGAAGCATAAGCCGGAATAATATCGCGGATTTCAGGTGTTTTCTGTAATTGTAAGTATTGAAAAACCTGCATCACTTTTTCATGGGTAGTTTCATCCATAGTAAACCCCAGTTCAATGGTAACTGCATGGTCGCCCAACTGGTACAGGCTATAGGGAAACTGATTAGAAAGTTTCATTTTTCCGGACATATTTTTCGATGATGGCCATCTGCGGTTTATCCCTGCCGTTTTGCGGTTCAATAGATAAGTTATAATCATTCCACCATTGCCCCGCTGCCCAATATTTCACCGGAACATGGTGTTTGTCCATAAATTTTAAAAAATTATCCATCACCACAAACCATTTTGGCTCATCATAAGGTACGCCAAATTCCCCAATCATGCCTTTTTTCTTATTTTTTTCCAGCCATTTCACAAAGGGAGCCGCCCTGGATACGCCAATATCTGCATCTGCATGCCGGTTATTCCTTTTTTCATATTTACCCGAATGATCATCATCAAAATAGCAATGAGCATCATAAATAAGGTTATTTAAAGGGTCTTTCAGGTTTTTCAGCTTATCATTCATAGATGGCCAGTCGGCACTATAGGCATAATCCAGTCCATCCACAATAATCGCTACCGAGCTGTCTATTTCCCGGATAGCCAGGATGGTTTTCTGAGCAGATTCCAGCCAGATTTTCGGTTTTATATCATAGGGTTCATTCATTATATCATATCCATAGATATTAGAAAAACCACAAAACTCATGCGCCATTTTTTTCCATACATCCGCTAGGTAATCCGGAGGCAGTTTTTTACCCAATACCAGGTCCTTATTATCCAAATGGTAACGGCCAAAATTCTGCAGGGTAATAATCACTTTCTCGTCATAAGCATTGCATTTGATAATAAATGCTTTCAGTTCTTTCATTTCTGCTGAGTCGAGGTCTCCGTTTAGATTATGCTGTATTCGTTCCCATTTTACCGGGAGGGAAAGTACCGGAAAACCCTTTGAAGCAAAATATTCCACTTCACTATCCAGTGGATATACATAATCCACCTGCAGGTTACCGGGAATATTGCGTTCACCAAATTCCGGTCCGCAGATATTAATACCCACATAAAAACCGTCCATTTGGGCGGAGGCATGAATAGTAATCAGGATTAAAAAAAGAATAAACAGGATTTTAGGCATCAGGGGGTTGGTTTTGGATAGGAACATAACGAAACTAAAACAGTACTGCAAGTTAATTTATGATGTTTGTAATTTAAAAAAACAGTTCCCTTTTATTCAGGAAAGATATTATTGCTTGGAAAGCAGTATATACTTATTTTTGCACCCCGCTTTTGTCTTCGTAGCTCAGTTGGTAGAGCAATTGACTCTTAATCAATGGGTCTAGGGTTCGAGTCCCTACGAGGACACGGAAAATGCAAAAAGCCTGTAAACTGAAATGTTTATGGGTTTTTTTGTTGGGGGAAGAAATAGCAACAACATTTCCGCCAAATACTGCAAGAATTTAAAATATCAGCCATCCCACTGTTAACAGAATATATTACTAAAGAAGCTATTAAAATTCAATGCTAGTAGCGAAAAGTTTTAAAAGCAATGTAAGATTCCATTGATATGATGGACTTTGGTGTTGGGTAACTGTTTTATGACATAATAATACTTTGCTTGTAATAGTTGGCATATTAGGCCTTTCACTCCTTCTTAATTTTGTTTAAAAAGAAAAGAAAGTTTTGATATTCTTCTTTTTCATAAATAGCTTTATTCAACTTCAAGGTACAGGATAACCTGATGTTTATACCCGATTGTTCTGTTTTGTATTCAAATAAACCATCTTTTCCATTTAATTCTATATGAGCAGCACCAGGTAGCTCGTCCACAACATATCCTTTGGGAACTTCCAGGTTCAATACAAAAGACTGATCTAAACAATAGGGCATTTCTATGGGTAATACTCTTTTATCTGCTGTAAAGGGATTCATGTGGAAACTTTGTTCCATAAATGGTTCAAAATACAAAAGGTCTTCATCACCTGGTGTATATTTCAAATCATACCTGATAACGGCTGGAGAATCGGTATTTTGTAAAGAATCTATATTAATATTACTAATCTCATATGGGCTGTGATATTCTTTCTTCAGATCATTAAAAAGATCTTCTTTTTTCAAGTCCTCAAGTTTTGCCCGCAAATAATAGGCCTCTACTTTACCAAGGCTGTTAATAACAGACCCATCCAAACCATTTTTACTGTTCACTAATGAAATAGTAGTCGCTTTATGCTCTGATAGTGAATCGGTTGTAAGCAATACACTGGAAAAAGTAAAATCAATTACCCTGGCCCATCCATTATAACAGTCAGGTTTCAGATCCCCAAAAGGCAGGGATCTGCTACTGGCATCAAGCAATATTTTTTGCCCTTCAGTTTGTACACGGCAAATCACATAATTATAATTATCTGCAGAAGGGTATGTTTCTCCTGCAGCCCCGTTTTCCCGGGTACTCAGGATCAGCGGACTGGAACTTAGTCCTGCTTTTCGGCAAAGGGCTGTAAGCAAAAGATTAATCTCAGCAGCACTACCCACTTTAGTCCTAAAAACTTCTTCCAGTGGTTGTGACAGGTATTTACCCTGTTTTTTATTGCAGGTCATATTATCCCTTACATAAGCATAAATACTTTTAGCCTTTATTGATGAGAGATTGTCTCTGCTCCCCGGAATACTTTTAATAGCTTCATCCAACCACTTTCCTTCCTTTAGTCCGGCTCCAAAATCATCATCATTATTCAGGATATTCACTTCCTGAATCCAGCTTTTAATAATCCTTTTGTAAAACATTGGTGGATAGAGTACACTATATAATTCAAAATCAATACTCTTTCTGTAATTCGATAGACTACTTACATAGGGTTCCTTTTCCAAATCTGGTACATTTTTCATGGCCATATAATGTACCAGCATTTTGGTAGAGGCTTTCATAATTTCTGATTCATCATAGAAACTGCCGTCATCAGCCCTACCGCCATAATTGCTGGTGGTATACCAGGTACTGTCAATATCAAAATGGGGTTTACCCCTCTTGGTAAGCAGGTAGGTATAATAGATGGGTTGTTTTATAAGATATTCGCTCCAGATACAGGGTAACCCAGCCTGAAATTGCCAGTTGGGCACATCACCAACACCAGGTAATTGAATGGTATAAAAATATTCAATGATGCAGCCTTCTTTAATACCAGGGAAAGCAAATTTATACTGTGTCAAATATCCGTTTCTGGTTTTAACAACTTTTTCCTTTACCAGGTCAGGTATATCAAAATAAGCTGCTACCATTTTGCCATTTTCCATATGATAGATCTGCGCAGAAAATTGAATAAGTTTTTGTTCATACATTTTTGAAACGATCAAAGGGATCTTGATCAATGATGCATTATCAAAACTATTTTTTTTCAGAAGCCTGATCCTTGCAAAATGTGTATACTGAATATCAAAATTATCCTGAAGGTTCCGCACATATTCCACCTTACCGCTGTTAAATAAATAAACAGCAGCAGCAGAACTATCTACTGCATAAGCTGTAGGTTCAAAATCAGCTGGTTTTACATCCCCAAATTGAATAGTAACCCTGCCAGTTTGCGAACTGACAGAGTTAGTGCAAATGAGCGACAACAGTATTATGATCAGGTATTTCATAGATATTAATAAATAGTTATAAATATACTAAAAATTGCTGTTCAAAAATCTGATATTTAGCATCATTTTAAACCAAAATTAGATTGGGTGTACCAGTTCTGAACATTATGTCCATATCAGGTCATAAGACCAAAAAATCATTCAGTACATATATTAAAGCGTCTGGTGAAGAACACGCCAAAATCATGAAAAATCGTTGGGAGAATAACATTGAAATGGACAAACCCATGATTCATCCACTTCTTTTAAAGTAACCGATAATGACAATTTTGAAAATTCAAATTTTTAGGTCTGTTTGAGAAACACCTAACGAAAACTTATTTAGTATATTTATAATTAAAGTCAAAAGAATGTCAATATTCAATTTTTTTAATAAGCACAAACCACATTGGTTGACATTACCCAATCCAGACGAAAGTTTATCTTTTTTTGAAACAATTAAAAAGGAAAGTGAAATATTGTGGGCTGATACATATCCAAACAAAAAAATTTATGGTTTCCAAATTCAGCAAGATTCCAAATGGGGGATAGGTCTAACTGATTCCGAACTTCTTGACTTTGAAAACACTTTTGGTTTTACTTTCCCATCACCACTTAGAAATTTCTATAAAACCATGAATGGACTTACAAAGAAAGGAATAAACCTTTTGGGGAGTGATGGTTCACCGTTTACTTATCGTTCTGTCTTTTATTCTTATCCTGATGACGTACAATTGATTCAAGAACTAATAGATTGGATTTATAAAGCAAAATCATTGAATGTACAAGACATTGAAAGCTTAAAAATTTCAAGAATATTTCCTGTTTACGGACACAGATTCATGTTAATTGATATACCAGGTAATCCAATTCTTTCAATGTATGGAGATGATATTATTTATTATTCAGATAACCTGAGCAAATTATTAGTAAATGAGATTTTTGCAGGTGAAGTTCATAATAATTATGATTTTGAAAACATTTGGAAATCACATTCCGAAATTAAATTTTGGCTTGATTGAAATACAAAGAAAATGGCTGTACTGTCACAACAAAAAAACATCTGTAAATCATCAAGAAACCCCCTCCACCGCAACTCTTCCACCCACATAACTAAAAAACCCACGTCAACCGTGGGTTTTTTAATCTTCGAAGTGGTGTGGGGCGGGATCGAACCGCCGACACAAGGATTTTCAGTCCTTTGCTCTACCGACTGAGCTACCGCACCTTCCGTAAAGGGCTGCAAATATAAGGCGTCCTTTTAAATTGCAAAAACTATTTTTAAAAGCAGCTGAAAATCACCTTTTTCTGACCACTTACCCTATGGCTCATGATGCATTAATTGAAACTTAAACGATATTTACATCGTAATTCTCCAAACAAATGTCCATGAAAGTTGCGCTGTTTATTCCCTGTTATGTAGACCAGTTTTATCCCCAGGTAGGTATTGCCACCCTGGAAATCCTTAAAAAGTTCGGCTGTGAAGTGGTTTTCCCTTTAAACCAAACCTGTTGTGGACAGCCAATGGCTAATTCAGGTTTTAACCACCTGGCCGGAGGCTGTAACGAAAACTTTATTCAGAACTTTGCCGGTGCAGATTATATTGTTTGCCCTTCAGGTAGTTGTACCCTGCATATTAAAGAACACCTGCATTCCGAAAAACAGGAAGCAGAAGCACTTAAAATCAGAAAAAAGGTATTTGAATTGTCCGAATTTTTGACCGATATACTCAAAATAGACCGCATTAAAGCCCGCTTTCCTTATAGAGTGGGTTTTCATTCCAGCTGCCATGGTCAGCGTGGGTTACACTTATCTTCCATGAGTGAATTAATGCTGCCGGCTTTCTCCAAACCGGAACAATTATTAAAAGAGGTGGAAGGTATTACCCTGCTTAAAACAGAACGTACCGATGAATGCTGTGGCTTTGGTGGCACATTCAGCATCTTTGAAGAAGCCGTTTCCAGTAAAATGGGGAAAGACAGAATCCACCAGCATTCCGCTAATCATGTGGATTATATAACGGGTGTGGATATGAGCTGCCTGATGCACCTGGAGGGTATCTTAAAAAGACAGCATAGCCCTATCAAAGTCATTCATATTGCAGAAATTTTAAACGCCTCTTATTAATATGTCTACCCTTACAGGAAAACATGCTTCCAATGCAGCAGCATTCATAAAGGATGAAGCCAGGACCGACTGGCACGATGAAACCCTATGGATGGTCAGGTATAAACGAGATCTGGCTGCCGCTGCTGTGCCGGAATGGGAAGCATTACGCAACTATGCCAGCAACATTAAAGAACATACCCTTTCTAATCTGGATGATTATCTCTCAGAATTTGAGAAAAATGCACTGG
>Ga0364867_10431_pt2 | contig 19400 bp, 15 predicted proteins | sample ExccelAu500001D4_3_FD_206915 | JGI IMG/M metagenome (GOLD analysis project Ga0364867, IMG submission 206915) | Enriched cells from Trout Bog Lake Hypolimnion, Wisconsin, USA - BchlTB.Aug13.5000.01.D4 | ecosystem: Environmental > Aquatic > Freshwater > Lake > Hypolimnion/Profundal zone | place...
ATTATCCCCCAGGGGTACAAAGAACTATGATTCAAATCAGGGTGCCGAAAGAAAGAGTAACATGGTCGGGGAACTACAATCTTGAAAAATAGAAATGCAGAAGTTCAATAGGGTAATTGTTTTTGGTGCATTGAGTTTACTACTGGCGACGCTAATTTTTGGCGTACTGTCCTCCTGGGCATTTTTGTACCCCGAGACCTACAATAGGTTCCTGCCCTTTTACCAGCTCCGGCCATTCCACGTGTCGGCCTCACTATTCTGGATCGTCACCGGGGCCTCGGCAAGTATCCTGTATTATAAGAATGATGCCTTTCCCGAGGTCGCAGGGAACCATCTTAGCACCAGGCTTTTTATTTTTACATGGCTCGGCACCATCATAGCCATTTTTATATGCTACGGGCTGAAAATATTTGGCGGCAGGGAGTACTGGGAATTCCCTCCGGTACTTTGTATACCTCTACTAGTCGGCTGGCTGCTATTCATGGCGTCTTATTTTGTCCCGCTGTTGAAAACTGCAGGGCAAAAGCCTATGTATGTATGGATGTGGACGACGGGCATCTTTTTTTTCCTCGTGACGTTTTTGGAACAAAACTTGTGGCAGCTACCCTGGTTCCGGGAATCTTACCTGCGGGAAATAACGGTGCAATGGAAGGCTAACGGATCGATGGTGGGCGCGTGGAACCAAATGATCTATGGCACATCATTGTACCTGATGGTGAAGATCAGCGGCGACGAAACGATAGCGCGCGGCAAAACAGCGTTTTTCTTTTACATGCTGGGATTGACAAACCTAATGTTCAACTGGGGCCATCACCTTTACAATGTACCGGCGGCTTCGTGGATACGCGATACGTCGTACATCATCAGTATGACGGAATGGGTATTCTTCATCCGGATGATACAGGGCTTTAAAAAAACGCTTGAAGACCGCAGCAAGTACAGACACCTGATCACTTACCGCTTTATTATAGCAGGTGAATTTTGGGTATTCATGAACCTATTGCTTACGCTGGCCATGTCTGTGCCTGCGGTAAACCGCTATTCCCATGGCACGCACATTACTGTAGCCCACGCCATGGGCGCCACTATAGGTATTAACAGTATGCTCTTGCTGGCCAGCTTCACTTACATGCTGGGTATAGAGCGAAAAAGTGAATTGACAAAAAAAGCGGTAGGCATAAGTTACTGGGTGACACAATATAGCCTCGGTGTTTTCTGGGTATGCCTGATAGTTGCTGGCGTAATTAAGGCCTACGGCAGCACCGTCCGCAATTTGTCCAGCTTTCAGGAGATCATGCAGCCGGTGATGCCCGCAATAACAGCCTTCTCAGTGTCAGGTATTTTCCTGATGTCCGGACTTGGAGCGATTGCGGTGATCTATTTGTATCACACGGTTTATTACAAAGACGAGATGAAGTAAACTGTGCTCCATTAGCATTCGGCGGCGACAGCAATATATCCGTAAGATGCTTTTGGCGTCAAGCGGATCAATCCAGAAAATCCACCAGGAAGCCATCCGGATAGGTGATCTCTTCGAGATAAAGGCCGTAGCCTTCCACATTAAAATAAGCGAGAGTGCAATTGCGGGCTTCAATTATCTTTCGTAGTTCATCTGTCCCCTTCTTTTCCCGGGCGAGTTTCAATTGAGTACCCACAAGTCCGCGCACCATGCCACGCAGAAAACGATTGGCTTCAACTATGTAGTTCAATTCTGCGCCAAGATCTTCCCATCGGGATTGGTGTATGGTGCATTCAAATGTATTCACCTGCGGATTGCGCTTGGCAAAGGACTCAAATTGAGTGTATTGCGGGAAAACAGCGGCCGCCTCGTGCAGCTGCGCTTTATCAATGCTGAAAGGATAATAGAGTGCGCGCTCGTTAAGAAAGGGATCCTTTTTAAAGTATATCCGGTAACGGTAGCGCCTCCTGAGCGCATCGAACCGGGCGTTGAAATCAGGCTTTGCGGCTATCAGTACCCTTTTTACCGAAATGCCTTGCGGCAGGATAGCATTGCACTGATATAGAAATTTAGGGTTGAGTTTATGTTGGGAATCAAAATGATAATAGTTAGAACGTGCGTGTACCCCCTCGTCTGTGCGGCTTGCGCCGAAAGACAACGTAGGCGCCCGAAGCAGCATAGACAACGTTTTGTTGATCTCTAATTGGACAGTAGGTATTGTACCCTGCAATTGCGAACCATGGAATTTTGTACCATCGTACATCACCTCCAGTGCATATCTGTGCATCATTCGAAATTCAATATTGGAAACTGCAAGTTATACGAAACACCGCCCCAAAAAATCACTGCCGGCTTATTACAGGAACTTCTTCACCTTTGTTACAAAAGTGAAACAAGCGCGCCGCAATAGCTATTGATTAGTATTACTTTCCCTCACCCAGTTTTTAATTGCATCACAGGTGCGGTATTCGGGCGCGATTTTCAGATAGAATGTTGGCAGTTTTTCGGTCACCCAGTCCATCATTTTCTCATTTTTTTTCTGCGCCAGCGCTACAGTTTGAATTTTGCTGTAGTCTTCCCTCAGATTAGCTTTATGGGGTGTTGATTTACTATGAAGGTACACGATACGGCAGGATTTTTCACGGTCATCATTGATAAATATCTGTGGCATAGAGAACCCGCCCGGCTGGAGTGTGTCCAGAATTTTGATCATATCGGGGTCCAGTTTAGTGATGTCTATATCCGTGCTGCCCGTTTGCGGGTCGGCCACCATCCCACCTGTGCGCTTCGCAGCCTCATCTGTTGAATACTTGCCTACAGCAGCGGGAAATTTGATTTCACCATTCACCAATAGCTGCCTGATGCTGTCCAGCGTATTGAGTGCTCTCTGAAAATCATTTGAGGTAACTTCGGGCTTTATCAAAATGTGGCGCAGGTCTGCCTCATCGCCCTTTCGATTGATCATCTGGATAATATGGTAACCAAATTTCGTTTTAAATACGGGCGATATTTCACCGTTTTGCAATTTGAATGCGGCGGCTATGAACTCAGGCGCCCACGGCCCATTTCTGGTGATGCCGTCATACCTTCCCCCATTGTCCCGGCTGCCGGGGTCGTCACTGTAAATCCCCGCTTCTATTTCGAAATTCTTTCCATTGTTCACTATATCATTCCTGATGCCCTCCAGTTTGGTGCGTGCATAGTCATTCATTTCCGGGCTTACCACGGGATCTATCACAATCTGCCCAAGTTCCACAGTTGCGGGAAAAAATGGCAGGCTGTCGGCGGGAATCTTGTTGTAAAACCTTTCCACTTCAGCAGGGGTGATCTTTACATTTTCAAGAATAGTGCCCTGGAGCTTTTCGGCAACCAACTGTTCTCGTATGGCGTCCCTGTATTCTTCCTTGATCTGGTAAACCGTTTTACCCGACGCCTCTTCAAGCCTTTCCTTTGAGCCGTATAATTGAATAAAATAACGCAACCTGTTTTCCAACTGGCCTTCCACATCTTCATCTGTTACAAACACACTATCGCGTTCTGCCTGCTCTGCCAACATTTTGCGCAGTATCATCTGCTGAAATATCATGCACTTCATCGAGTCGTTGAACTTCGGATCGTTTTGCTTAGCCTGTGCCGCTTCAATTTCCAGATCTGATTGTAAAATGATCCTGTTACGGCCAATGACCGCGATAATTTTGTCGGCCGTCTCCTGAGCCGATAATGCCTTGCCGCAAAGCAGCAGTATAGTCAACAGGCCCAATTTTAAAAACCCGGGAAGCGCAAATCTATTATAAAAAGTCATCATTTTTAAAAAGGCCAGTCTATGGCATTAGCGACAAAAATAGTTTATTTACTGCCTATAACCGAATACTGTTAATATTTTAACTTTTAGTTTCCAACTAAACGAACCGAACATACACGCCACCTATCTACAAATATTTTCTTACTTTTAATTTTGATAAAAGGAACACCAGTGTTCTACCAACAGCGGGTACGCTTGAAAGCATGAAGTCATTTTATATCATATTAATATTCGCGCTCATTGCCGGGGGATCACTGGCGCAGAACATCGTTCCTAATGGTAGTTTTGAGCTGGATACCGCATGCCCGTATGCGCTGAACCAAATTTATTTTTGTGAGGGCTGGGCAACGGGCAACGAGGGCACTCCGGATTACTATAATGAGTGCGACAGCAGCTCATCCAATGGCACTTATTTTGCCGTTCCCGGCAACTGGATGGGTTATCAACGCGCCTTTTCCGGAGCTGCCTATGCCGGGTTCTACGGCTATTCCGAATCACCGGTTGCCGATTACCATGAATATCTGATGACGAAATTACCTGCAATGACGCCCGGAGTTGCCTATCGCGTATCCATGGAGGTGTCGCTGGCCGACTCGTCGGGGTATGAGTCTGATGGACTCGGCATGCTTTTTAATACGTATGGCGCCTATCCCGGGGTGAGTACCATTCCGTTGGCGCCGCAAATGAATTTCAGCGCGGCCGGGGTGGTCACAAATACGACAGGATGGACCCGTCTATCCGGGATATTTACGCCAGATTCGGCGTACACTTATGTGGTTATCGGGGTATTTAAAGACTCGTCAGATATTTTCAAATTGCAGATAAAATACCCCCCTTTATTTCATGGGTTCACTTATTACTACATCGATAGTATTATCGTAGAGACCGTAACAAATGCGGGTGTACCGCTGGTATCAAACCCATTGAATATAAATTTCTATCCTAACCCGTTAATTACTGGCAGCGCCACATTCTCGTTTGATAATCCGCTCGGTGCGCCATTCAATTTACAATTATATGATATTCTGGGCCACGCTGTCTTGCAATTTCCGGATGTCACGACAGGGTCGTTAAAAATTTACCGTGACGACCTCCCGGACGGGCTGTATTTTTATTGCCTCACAAGCGGCAACGGCGTTACTGGCCGTGGCAAACTGAAAGTCGGCAATTGACTCCACCTTCATTTTTCCGCCTTTAACCTAACTACAGTAGCTCCAAAATGCTTTGCGTCCTTAATTGTGTTTTTTACCATGCGCCTTAAAGTTCATAAAAAATAGTACATTTATTGCTTTTTTTGCCTAACTTTAGTATTTTTGAAGTTAGATGTATTGAAAAATAAATAACTGCGGGGGCCGTTTCGTTCGGGCGCTTTGCTTAATCAGTGTTTCAGGAGTATTACCAATAATATAATAGCCTTGTATAATTTAAACAAAATCAGAAAAATGAAGACAATAAACCATTACCTAACCTTACTATCGGTAATTCTATTCGGCGTGAACTATGGTACTTTTGCCCAAACCACTACGTTCAACTATTCAGGAAACATCACCACCTATACGGTGCCTGCGGGCGTTTGTTCAATCACTATTACCGCCAAGGGCGCACAGGGTGGCACTACAACCACCGGCGCAGGCGCGGCGGGTGGACAAGGCGCCAACATATCAGCAACGTTTCAGGTAACTGCGGGACAAGTACTTGACATATTAGTAGGCCAGCACCCTGCCAACGCTACTTATCGGGGCGGCGGCGGCGGCGGCAGCTTTGTGTGGGACCCAACATCAACTGCGGAGCCCTTGGTGGCAGCAGGAGGTGGTGGCGGGGCCGGAGACGGCACAGTGGGCATTAACGCTGTAACCACCAATGACGGCACAAATGGCGGTGGTGGCGCTACTTATGGAGGAAATGGCACGTCGGGTACCGGCGGCAGCCTGATATTTAATGCGACGCCCTGCAACAACACGTGGGGCGGCGGCGGCACAGGATGGCTCTCGGCCGGTGGCTCAGGGTCGCCAACCACTTGCACAACTACCGCAGGAGGTGGTTCTACGCCATTAACCGGTGGCGCGGGTGGTACACGCGGTGGTTCTACTGCCGCGGATGAGTCCCTCGGTGGTTTTGGCGGCGGCGGCGGTGGCCAGGGATCATGCGCTGGCGCAAATGGTGGCGCAGGCGGTGGTGGTGGCTATGGCGGCGGCGGCGGCGGAATGGAAACCTGCCCGGCAGGCACCGGTTCCCTTGCAGGTGGCGGCGGTGGCTCCTACGTTGGCGTGGCAGGGGTAACCCCGACCACTAGCGTGGGTAATACCGGTAACGGGGTAGTTATTATCTCTGTTGCATCGCTGATCCCGGTAGCCGGTACTATACTGGGCCATGACACAATATGCCAAAATACAACATCAACTTACACAGACCCATCTGCTGTAGGCGCAGGAGACTGGAGCAGCAGTAATACGGGCGTAGCTACTGTAGGTAGCCTCACTGGTATTGTAACAGGCGCAAGCGCGGGAACAGCAATCATTTCTTACTATATAAATTCATTGTGCGGAGAAGTGGTGGCCACTTTCCCGATAACTGTATTACCCGCGCCAGCGCCAATCGTTAGCCCACACACAAGCATTTGCGTTGGAGGAGTGGAGCTTAACGACACCGTGAGCGATATAGACCATGGAGGAACGTGGAGCAGCAGTAATTTATTTGTCGCGGCGGTCGGCTCTTTGACCGGGCTCGTTACTGGTTCGGCGCAGGGAACTGCTACGATATCATATACCCTTAATGGATGCTATGCGACTACTGTTGTTACCGTTAATCCCTTGCCCGCACCGATTACGGGTGCCGCGGCCCTTTGCGTGGGTGATTCAGAAGCTCTCTCAGACGGAACGGGTGGTGGAATATGGACATCGCAGAACACGGCGACCGCCGTTATCGGGTCAATTTCCGGAATCGTGCAATCTGTTAGCGTACACGGGAGTCATACCCTCATTTATTATACGCTTCCCACAGGCTGCTATAACGCAACCTCGTTTTCCCTGACCATCAACCCTCCCCCTGCGCCGATCACACAGTGGGAATCATCGCTCGGGTACGCAGCTACCATAGTAGACGGATATACTTATCTATGTCAGGCCAGTACAGATACGCTTAGTATAAGCATTCCATCGGGAGGGACGTGGAGTTCGAGTGTGCCCGCAGTAGCATCGGTCACGCAGATGTTTGGCGGAGCTTTGTCTACGACTTATGGTTTTGGTTACGATGCTTCGCTTGTTGGTGTTTCAGCCGGCACTACTATCATATCGTACTCGGTTGCTGGCTGTCCACCGGCTACGGATACCGTGGTCATAAATCCATTACCGGCGCCAATTGATGGTATCGCCAGCATCTGTACCGGTATGCCTGTCTCTCTTGCCGATTCTTCCTCAGGAGGTTCCTGGACCAGTAGCGACCCTTCAATTGCGGTTATTGATCCCGTAACCGGTGTTATTACAACCGGTTCATCAGATACGGTAGGCGAGAGCACCATCATTACCTATACGCTCCCCACAGGTTGCCTCATAGTGCAGCAGGTAACTGTGGCGACAGCACCGCATTCCATAGTGGGCCCAGATAGTGTGTGTCAGGGAGCGTCTGTAACATTCACTGAAGATACTACCGGTGGTATCTGGACGAGTTCAACCCTTGCTATTGCGCAGGTCATTGATTCGTCGGGCGTAGTGAACGGTGTTATGACCGGGGCCGCAACAATCTCCTACACATTGCCTTCAGGCTGCTATGCCGCACATCCTATTTTTGTAAAACCACCAATACCAGCGTTTGTATGGATAGGGTTATCTCCAACGGATACGATCTGTGCGGGTACACCGATGGAATTCTGGGCAACCGATTCAAACGCGGGAACGCCTACGTTCCAATGGCAAAGGTTTGATACCGGCTTAGTGGGCCAAACAAATGATACACTGCACTATGTCCCTACACATGGTGATGTCATCATCATCCAGATGGTGACACATGGTATTTGTTCGGTCTCAGATACGGTATACGATACGGTGGGGATCAACGTTTTCCCTGCTTCTGTGGTTCCAACGATCAACATTACCTGCCCGGACACAACCAGCTTCCCAGGTCATTATACTCTGCAGTTCCCTGGTCAGGTGTATACGTTCTTCTCTGATGTAGTATGGGGTGCACTCACGCCACACTACCAGTGGTTCGAAGGTGATTCTTTGATCGTAGGGGCTACTGGGTCTTCATTTGCGGCGAGCGTCTATGGAAATGATACTGTTTACTGTGTTGTTTATGGCTATCCACCGTGCGACACTACCATCCATACTGATACAAGTAACAAGTACTACATTTATGGTGCTTACCTCGGGGTGAAATCTGTTTCGTCTGCTAATAATGGATTGTCGCTGTTCCCCAACCCTAACAATGGCGGCTTCACGGTGAGTGGCACAATATCTACTGGAACCAACGATAACCTGGAGATGGAAATCACTGACGTGCTGGGAAATGTATTGTATTCCGGAACGACAACTGCGACAAACGGGGTGGTGAACCAACAGATCAAATTGAGTAGTTCGTTGCCTTCTGGCTCGTACGTGCTAAAAGTTAATTCCGCGAATGATAACGAGGTCTTCCACTTCGTGATCTCGAAATAACGGTCAACGGTTTTCAAATAATTAAAAGGCTGTCTCCGCTGAGGCAGCCTTTTTAATTTTACCATCTGGAGTTTGTAATACCCGCAAGCGAGGCGGACTCGCTGGTTTGTAAGGTCAGCGGGAATGAAAGGGACGCATGGTGCAACGAAGGACCATTTATTTCTCGGGGCTGCCCAACAGTGTCTAAATCTGCAGCCTGTAAATGGATGACTGTTAAGTACGCAATGCTACCGATTGCTCAGACTAACAAAATATTGCACGTTTCTATGGGAGAAAAGGCCAAATCGACTAGTCCAGGGAGCCCGTCCCAATCATGTTAAAAAGATGATCCAGCGGCACTGTGCTCGTGATACACGCCACTTGTGCCGGACGCATTCTGATGGCATACGAAGTAGCACTTTCTGTTAGAAATGTCTATCATTTTCCCGTTTACAAGATTCGGCCGGATAACGGATGTGTCAAAATTGAGGAGGTAAGTAAATGCTGATGCGGCATTGCCACCATTCACACCCGGTGTGCCATCATACCCATGCGGATCATGGCAAGTATTACATCCTGTATACTTCATAAAATGGCCACCTGAAATGCTGGTATGGATGCTGGTGACGGTAGTGACATTGTGACACTGGAAGCACAGTGGCCAACGCATGCTCAGGTCAGTAGCGCTCCAGCCGGCCCCGAGCATTGGGAAGCGTGTGGTATCGTATGCCAGCTTCAGGATGGCAAGGTTAGCCGAGCCATGTGGCCCGGCAGGCGCGCCTGCGCCGTCACTGCCATGGCAATCGCTGCAATATATTTCACTCGCCACCGTCATCGGCGCTATAAGGCTTGTAACAGAGGGGTTCTGCCCGGCAGCTTCCACAGGGTGGTAGGAGACATTAGTAGGAGCAAAATTAAAACGTTGGTTACCTATTCCCCGATACCGTTGAGTATACTGTATGGTAGATGGGTTGTCTGCATGGCACCTGAAGCAGATCTGATACTCATACAACGCAGCTGCGATGGGGTTGCCATTGTTATCAATGCCTTGCACCCCAGCCTCAAAGCCGTTCACATTTGGCGCTGTCGCGGTGGTATTATTTGTAGCGTGCGGGTTGTGACAATCCACACATTGCACGTGTACTGCGCTCATTAGGGCAGGTTCTTTTTCATCGTGTACGCCGGGATAGCCATATACGTTGTGCTTGTAAGTCTTGGTGAGCTGGGCCTGTATATTCTTAGTGGCCACGGTGCCGCTATGGCAAGACAGGCAATTGTCTTCCTGGTTCGTAAAATTAAGTAGGCGCACCGCGCCCGCAGCCGTATGTGGGGAATGGCAATTCTCGCAGGCATTATCTGCTACCGTGGTGTAAGGAGTATGGAACCACGGGTTCACGCCAGATCCGTTCCATGTCTTCGGTGAAGTGCTGTGCGTGCTGCTGCCCCAGTAATTTTTGTCGTGGCAACTCAAGCACAGGGCCGACCCCTGCGTGGTAGTCACGAGGAAATTAGTATAAGTATTGTCATGGGCGTCGTGGCATGCAGTGCATTGCAGCTTGCTGTCGCGGTCCAGCGCTACGGGAGGTGTAATTGCTGTTGGTTGCGCCAATTGGCCATTTACTGATGCCAACGCGGAATTATACAGAAAGGAAATGGGATGATCGTCTGAGAGGTTAGTGCCGAGATTGGTGCTACCGGATGGTAACGTGGTGATGCCGCCGAAACTAATGAGCGACGGAGCACTTACAATACTACCCAGGGCTATTGTACCATCATGGCAGGACAAGCACATGATCGAGGTGCCGTCAGGCTGCCCTAGACTCGCATTAAGCGTGGAACTGGTATACAAGGTATAGCTGGCTGCCGGATCGTTCTTGTTCCAAAGCGGCCCGGTATTGCGGGCGTTGTGCGGCGCGTGACAGAATTTACATACCTCTGTTTCAGAGGTTGCCCTAATTGTGCCCGGACCCGTGACAGATAAATTGTGTTTGGAACTTACTATCGACTGCGCCCTGGCTATAGATGACAAGACCAAAACCGGTAAGAATATGATGACGAATTTTTTTCTCATTTTTTAACCTCCATTGATAAGCTGAAATATCTGCACCCTGGAATTGTAACTATCTGCCACGTATATATAGTTCCTGGAGTCAATAAAAATGCCGGCAGGCATCCAGAATTCTTCTTTGTCCTTGCCCTGTTTGCCGAAGCTATAAAGGAAATCGCCCGCCCTATCAAAAATCTGCACCACATGGAAAAGCGCGTCCGCAATATAAATATTGCCATAGGAATCGACAGCTATGCCCTTTGGCCGCGCAAAAGACCCGCTACCGTCCCCTTCCTCACCAAATGCATTTATAAATACGCCATCTTTGTTAAATATCTGCACCCTGAAGTTCATGGCATCGACCACATAGGCATCGCCATTTTTATCAATACAGATAGATGTTGGGAAATTAAACTGCCCGTTGTCGTCTCCCCGGCCGCCTATTCTTTTTAGAAGTGCGCCGCCTGAGTCGAGAATGCTGATGCGGTGTGCATTTGTTTCTACCACCCATATCTGGTGGGTCACAGGAGAATAGGCAATACCGGTTGGCTGGTCCAGACGGAGTGTATCGTTCAGCGCATCAATTTTTTTTTCGCCGTGCTTTATTACAAACACTTTGTTCAATCGTGAATCTGTAAACAAAACATTCCCACCAGACAGGTATGCGGCACCCACCAGCGACGTAAAATAATTTTCCTTGTCTTTAAGCGACCTGGGCATTTCCAGTTTATCGTTTTGCATCCTGAATACCGTTTCACAACCCTGGTCCAGCACCCAGTAATGCTCCCGGTCATCTGCAAGAACGGCCACCGGCCTCACAAGGTTGTTTGTCCTGATATTCTTACGCGACAGGAATTCGAAGATACGGCGTGCAGTACTTTTCTTAATTTCATGATCGCTTTTCTCAGGAAACATGCTTACCCAGGCTATGTAGGGATGGCTTCCGTCATGCTCATTGCCTGCAACAGATGCTTGAGCCCCGCAATTGCGGGCAACGAGCAGCCAGCATAATACAAAGGCTGGAAACGCGAATGTGTATTTTGATCTCATGTTTATGGCAGCGGAATATTACCTTTATCGGCCATTGACACTTATTATCGCCAAATAAAGGCCTGCTTCAGGCAGACTTTCTTTTTCATGACAAAGCTATTTCCGTCAACACTTTAATTTGATGATTTCAATCATATCCCAAAATGACAGAACTCAACTTACAAATTATTCGCAAGCGATAATATTGCAGGGTCAACAAACATCCAAAATCAAATCGTGTATATGCTCACAAAAAAAATAAAATTAATATTTACTGGAAGTATCCTTTTCCTCGGGGCTTGCCAGTCGAGTCAGGAAAGTAAAACTACAACAGGGCAGGCGAATACGCCGACAACAGGGCAGGATTCCGGATTTACGAAGATACAGGTGCAGGAGGTTTTACAGGCGAGCGAATATACCTATCTCCACGGCCAAAACGGCTTGTGGCTGGCGGTGCCATCCATGCAGGCCAAGGTTGGCGATACCTATTATTACCAAGGGGGTATCGAAATGAAAAAATTTGAAAGCAAGGAGCTGAACCGCGTATTTGAATCTATTATTTTGCTGGAAAAATTGAATACTCAGCCTAATAGTGCATCAATAGTAGCCAACGGCACTACAACCACAAATCCCGCAGTATCCGATGCTTCGGGTATGGGTCAGGACGGCGCAGCTACATCGGCCCAATACACCAGAAAATCCACGCCACCCGAGAAAAAAGAGATAAAGATAGCTCCCGCAGCCGGCGGGATAACAGTGGCGAAGCTCTATGCCGATAAGGATGCAATGGCCGGGAAGACGGTAAAAATAAAGGGCCAGGTAACCAAGTATACCCCGGCAGTGATGGGCAAAAACTGGATACACATACAGGACGGCAGCGACTTCAATGGCAAATTCGACCTCACCGTTACGTCATTAAGCGATGTGAAGGTAGGCGATATCGTAACCCTGGAAGGTAAAATAAGCCTGAATAAAGACCTCGGCTACGGATACTTTTTTGATGTGATTATGGAAGATGCTGTGCTGAAATAAAACCAATGCAAATCAATGTTAAAGCGCCCTGTTAATGCCCCGGGCGCTTTTTTGTGCCTGGTAAGGCCATAAGTTGGTTCAGGCCCACATCGAAATAAAAAAGGCTGCCCCGAAATGAGACAGCCTGTTATTAACGTGCGATTACCTGGCTTTCAATATATGATCATTAACTTACTGCTTCACCTTGCTTCACAAACTTCTTCACCCATTCAGTAGTTATAGATTTCGGCCTTTCCAGTGGGAAGCCCAGGGCCCTGTCCCAGCAAAGGCTGGCTAATACGCCCAATGCGCGCGACACACCGAACAGTACGGTATAAAATTCTTCCTCCACGAGGCCATAATGCTTGAGCAACGCACCTGAATGGGCGTCCACATTAGGCCATGGATTTTTTATCTTGCCTGTGTTCTCCAGTATTGGCGGCGCTACCTCATAAATATTCCAAACAGTCTTGATAGTGGCATCATCAGGGCAATGGCGTTTTGCAAATTCCATCTGTGCAATGAAGCGCGGATCCGTCTTCCGGAGTACCGCGTGACCGTATCCTGGTACTACCTTGCCGGCGGCAAGTGTCTTATTGATGTAATCTGCTATTTGTTCTTTAGTTGGTTCGTCGGAATTGAGCTCCTTACACATTTCTTCGATCCAGCGGATCACTTCCTGGTTGGCCAGGCCATGCAATGGGCCAGCAAGGCCGGTCATCCCTGCCGCGAACGACAAATAAGGATCGCTGAGTGCGGAACCTACCAGGTGCGTGGCATGAGCGGAAACATTACCCCCTTCATGGTCTGCATGAATAGTGAGGTAAAGGCGCATCAGTTCGCGGAAACTTTCGTCCTCATATCCCAGCATGTGCGCGAAATTACCGCTCCAGTCCAGCATGCCATCTGGCTGTATGTGCTCTCCGTTTTTGTATTTCCGGCGATAGATATACGCCGCAATGCGTGGCAGGCGCGCAATCAGCGTCATTGTATCTTCATACACATACGACCAATGCTCTTTCTTGCTGATACCTTCGGTATAAGCTTTTGCAAACTTTGACTCAGTACCCAAGGCGAGTATAGCCGCCGTGAACTGCGTCATAGGGTGCGCCGTGATGGGGAAAGACTCTATAACATTAAAAACATAATTAGGAACGTGTGAGCGCCGGGCCCATGTACCTGAAATGTGGTCTACATGCTCAGCGTTCGGCACCTCACCTATAAGCATCAGGTAAAACAAGCCTTCTGGTAATGGTTCATTGCCTCCGTCAACCTTCGGAAGTCTCTCCCGCAGTTCGGGGATGGAAAAACCACGGAACCTGATACCCTCGTTCGCATCAAGCAGTGACGTTTCAGTAACAAGTCCTGTTATGCCCCGCATCCCTTGGTAAACCTGCGCGAGCGTCACATCCTCAATTTTTTTGTTGCCGTATTGGTCTATTATGCTTTTTATCTCTTTAGCCTGTTCATCAGCTATGATCTTGAAATGATCTTTTACGTAACCCATATATTTAGAAATTTGTTGCCGATTTGATGTAGCCGGAAATTCTATGGGTACAAAGGTAATAAAAGACCGATTATGTAAAGTGAATTATTAATTAAATGCACCGTTAAATGACCAAAATCAGTGATTTAACATGTTGTTAGAACTACACACAAAAATGCTTCAGAACTCAGCTTTGGCTACCTATAATTCCTGATCTCAACAATGAAATCTACTTTGAAACCAAAATTGATCTCGTATATACATACCTAAGCAATTGGACTGCATTTAGTTATGTATACTCGATGATCTTTTCCCATAATTGTAGGGCTCATTCGCGTTATGGAACAAATACAGCATCTCCTGACCTTTTCTCTATGCAGCCGATCGTAGGCAATAGTATTTATTCTACTATAATACTGCTAGCTCAGCTATCGCCAACCTCTTTCACCCTGTAGGCATGGAACGGAATAATCAGCCACATAACGGTCGACGCGAGAAGGTAAATCCGGTGCGTATTGTAAAAGCGGTGCTCTAGCTGTACGTCCGAACTGATCAACTGAATTGAACTTGAAAGCAAATGATGGACGTAAAAAAGCAACGCTTGCAACAACGCTAACACAAACCAATCCCAACCAATAATACGAAAGATATTTCCCGCCTGCCGATTAAAAAACACCATGAACAATAAAGAAACAAAAAGCGCAGATACGCCAGTGGCATTCAAGTAATTGGTCACACTTTGAGTGATCAGTCCCATTTTAAAATGGTCGCCCAATATTTTCATTCCTTGCGGCACTACAAAACCGGCATAAAAAGTGAAACCGCCCCACCATAGTGCGTAAAGCAACGCAATAACGATCAAAAACACTTTCTTATTCAATAGCTATGCGTTTTATAAATATTACTCTGAGTCCGCTATACCACACTGATTCGCGGCATTATAGCACGGGCCGTCAACTTTCATCTAACTTCCGGTAAAGGGTTGCAAGGCCTATATCCAAAAGTCGCGCAGCTTCTGCCTTATTCCCATTGGTATATTTCAATACCTTTTGGATATGCAGTTTTTCCACTGTGGCGAGATGAAATGAGTTACCTGCAATGCCTCCGGCGACATTCCCGGAATGTTGCAACTCAAAGGGCAGGCTGTTGATACCTAATTGCCCGCTATCTTCCAGAATAGTGGCCCTTTCGATCACATTTTTCAATTCCCGCACATTACCCGGCCAGTTGTGGTTGAGTAACGCCATTTCAGCCTCCTTAGATAAACTCGTGATCTGCTTATTTGTCTTCACGGAATACAATTGCAGGAAAAATTTAGCCAGTGGCAAAATGTCTTGTTGGCGTTCCCTTAGTGATGGCAACTGTATTTTGAACACCGCTATCCGGTAATACAGGTCGCTTCTGAACTCGCCGTTTTCTATTTCTTTTTGTAAATCACGATTGGTAGCGGCCACTAAGCGCACGTCAGCAGTGCGCTGTGTGGCGTCACCCACCCGGTAATAAGTCCCATTTTCAAGGAACCGGAGCAATTTAGGCTGCAGGTCCAGTGGCATTTCGCCTATTTCATCCAGGAATAGCGTACCACCCCTGGCCTCCTCTATCAGTCCCTTCTTATCTTTTACTGCCCCGGTAAATGCACCCGCTTTGTGGCCAAAAAGCTCGCTCTCCATAATATCCTTACTTAGCGCGCTACAATTAAGCGCCACAAACGGATAGCTACTCCGCGCGCTGCTTGCGTGAATGGCCTGTGCAAATACTTCCTTGCCTGTACCCGTTTCCCCCGTCAGCAACACTGGCGTATTGGCTGGCGCCACCTTCCTCGCCAGCGTTATTGCGGCTGTCAGGCTGGGGCTATCACCTGTTATAGCCTCAAAGCTATAACGTGCCTTCAACTGTTTTTCCAGTTGCCTTACTTTTTTCTGTAACTCCGTTTTTTCTATGGCCCTGCTCACCAGCGGGATGATCTTATCATTGTCGTCACCCTTTACGATGTAGTCAAACGCGCCGTTCTTGATCGCCTGCACCCCATCGGCTATATTGCCGTAGGCTGTAAGCAATATCACTTCACAGCAGGGGTGTCTGTGCTTCATGTCCTTCGTGAAGTTTACGCCATTCCCATCAGGCAGCTTTACGTCACACAACACCACGTCAATATCCTCAGTCGCCAAAATTTTTTCCCCGCCGCAAAGCGTACTCTCGTCCCATACCTTGTACCCTTCCAGGGAGATGATCCGCGTGAGGAGCTTCCTGAGCTTCTCTTCATCATCTATGATCAGCACTTTGTGTTTCATACTGCAAAGGTGGTGATTTTTTTCTTGGGCTTATCGTTGTCCGCGCATTACCAGAATTTCTTCGGGGCGTTATTATTGTAATCTTAGCCATTTCCCCTATTGCCGGATGCCTTAATTAGCAGGTCAGATCATCTGTATCAAAATCATCTTTTTCATTATCGGATATTTTTGATTATTTTGACCACATTTATTTTTGCTTTACAAAAAACTACAGGACATGGAATTTAGCGCAAAACAGATTGCCGGTTTACTCAACGGCCAGATAGAGGGAGATGCAGAAGCCAGGATCAGCAAATTATCAAAGATAGAAGAAGGGGTACCCGGTTCCATTTCCTTCCTCGCCAATCCATTGTACACCCAGTATATCTACAGCACAAAGGCGACCCTCGTGATAGTGGGTAAGGACCTCGCGCTCACCGGCCCGGTAACCACCACCTTGATCAGGGTAGATAACCCAGGCAACGCGTTTGCCAAATTACTGGAAATGTACAACCAGGTGAAGCTCAATAAAACAGGCATTTCTAAAATGGCCTTTATTTCAGAAAGCGCCACAGTGGGCGCTAATGTTTATGCGGGAGAGTTTGCGGTAGTTTGCGACAATGCCCGGATAGGCAACAATGTAAAGATATACCCACAGGTATATATAGGCGATAACGCCGTGATAGGCGACAACACTACACTTTTTGCAGGCGTTAAGATATATTCCGACACCGTGATAGGCAAGGACTGTATCATTCATTCCGGCACAGTCATTGGTAGTGATGGTTTCCGCTTTGCCCCGGAAAATGAAGAAGGCAATAAGAAGATCCCGCAGATAGGCAACGTGGTAATAGAAGATGACGTGGAGATAGGCGCCAACTGCGCCATAGACCGCGCTACGCTTGGGTCTACCATACTGCGCAAAGGCGTTAAATTTGACAACCTCGTGCACATAGCACACAATGTGGAAATAGGCGAAAACAGCTACCTCGCCGCGTGCAATGTGGTTGCCGGCTCTACCCGCATAGGTAAGAACTGCATGTTTAGCGGGCAGGTAGGCATAGTGGGGCACCTTAAAATTGCCGACAATACCATCATCACAGCCCAGTCGGGCATCTCAAAAAACATCACAAAACCCGGAGAGGTTTACATGGGCTCACCAGCGTTTGAAGCGGGTAAATACCGCAAGGACTATGTGCATTTCCGCAACCTGGACGCAATAGTACAGCGCATAGTAAACCTCGAAAAGAAATAGCCGCCCAAGCAACTTCATGTTGCCAAATAGCGAGGAACTTACCTTGCCTGGTATGCCTATAGTTAATTCAACCACCGGATTGAATCGCGATTGTAATTTACTTACGTGAACCTGCCTGCAAGCATACCAACCAGATCTCACGGAACCGTGCAAAATATTTTGCTGTTTTATTCATTAATACATAGCTTGCATTTTCAAAACAAATTGACAAATTACACGTAGCTATGCAGGGACCGTTTGAAGAGTACAATGAAGACGAGGAAAATGAAAATGGGGAAAATGAGGAAAACCTACGGATGGAGAATGAGATCAAGAAAATAAAGCTCTCCCTGGAGCATGGCGCGGACCTGTCCAAACAACTCTCTGACGCCGAACTACCACCTGAAATAGAAGGAAAATTCCTGGATTACATCCAACAGTTTGAAGACGAATTTGCAAAAAAACAAACGATACTCGTATATGATCTTGCTGGAATGCCGGAATACAAACCAGAGGCTGAAATACCGGACGACCAAATTGCCGGGGAACTGGACAGGATCATTAAAATATTGGAAAGCAAATCAATATCGGTAAATACGGTTTGCGAGGTTCCGGAGCGCGAACTCTACCGTTTCATTACCGAGGAACTATTTAAGGTCGAAACCAACGACATCCGTATTCCCGGCATGACTCATGGTTTTATATACGAGGAATTTCATCCCAACCACGAAAACGATATTAAAAACCGGGTCACGGAACTCGTAGATTATCTTTTAGATAAAGAAAAAGAGAATGCGCCTGACCTTTGGGAACTCGCCGACGCCATAGAAATAGCGGGAAAGACCCTAACAAAGGGCGAGTTTTTAGAGAGAACAGGCCATTTCAGGGATGCGTTCAGTGCGTTCACTGTGCACGAATTTACTATTGAGTCTGCTGCGGTGAATGAAGACGACGGCTATGTAAGTGGCAGCATACGGTACGAAGGTAATATTGAGGGCAGCGCAGAAACGCTTGCATTTGAAGGGCGCTGCACTTTTCACCTGCGCCGCCAGTATGACTGGTGGAATATTTACCAGCTCCAGATACCGGGAGTAGCGATATAGCGGTAAAAAAAGTATTTTACATTAAATATTGTAACTTTGTAAAGTGATACACAAGGCGCAAATATTGCAACAAATAAAAAGTTCCGTAACTGCAACAGACCCAGATGCGAAAGTGATTTTATTTGGCTCCTACGCCCGTGGCGACTACAATGAAGAATCTGATATCGACCTGCTCATACTCATCAACAAAGATAACATAACTTATGATGACAGAACACGAATTGGAGGTCCGCTGTACATGCTGGAGATCAGAAATGGGATTTCAATCAGCCCCATGATTTATTCAAAAGACTTTTGGGAACACAAGCATAAAATAACCCCTTTTTATGAAAGTGTAAATGAAGAGGGAGTGGTGTTATGAACAGCGAAGAAAGGGTACAACTCGTAGCTTATAAGCTGTCAAGGGCCAAGGAAACGCTGGAGGAAGTAGAAATACTGATAAAAAACAAATTGCTACATACTGCTGTCAACAGGCTCTATTATGCCTGTTTTTATGCTGTGAGTGCCTTGCTTATTAATAGTGAAGTAAAGGCGAGAAAACATGCAGGGGCTAAGCAGATGTTCGGGCTTCATTTTATTCTCCCGGGAGCAATTCCTCTATATTTAGGCGATTTTTATACTACTATTTTTGAAATGAGGCAATCAGGCGATTACGAAGATTTTATCTATTTTAACGAGGAGGAAGTAACCACTTTGCTATCGCCGGCGCGGGAACTGATCACGAGAATCGAAGAACTTTTAGCGAAGTAATCCATAAGAAAAATGCAAAATCAACTTAGGCCATTTGGAAAACTTTGTTGAACACTCATGGAGGACTCCTGAAAATTA
>Ga0364867_10532_pt1 | contig 19278 bp, 17 predicted proteins | sample ExccelAu500001D4_3_FD_206915 | JGI IMG/M metagenome (GOLD analysis project Ga0364867, IMG submission 206915) | Enriched cells from Trout Bog Lake Hypolimnion, Wisconsin, USA - BchlTB.Aug13.5000.01.D4 | ecosystem: Environmental > Aquatic > Freshwater > Lake > Hypolimnion/Profundal zone | place...
ATAAATTATGAATCATGAGTTATAAGTTTAGTAATCTTTTAATTGATGTCGCCTAATTCGGTCTTTACCTCTTCCTGAATAAACTTTGCGAAATCTTCAAGTTTTTGAGGACCAAGGTCACCATGACTATGTTTTCTCACAGAAACAGTACCTTCAAGTTCCTCTCTTTCTCCTACAACCAGCATAAATGGGATCTTTGCTAATTCGGCATCCCTGATCTTCTTGCCCGTCTTCTCGTTCCTGTCGTCAATTTGGGCGCGAATATCGGAATTATTCAGGAATTGCAAAACTTTTTCCGCGTAATTCTGATATTTTTCACTGATTGGCAGGATGATAGCTTGATCAGGAGTGAGCCAGAGCGGAAACTGTCCTGCAGTATGCTCAATCAAAACAGCGACAAACCGTTCCATTGAACCGAATGGTGCACGGTGAATCATAACCGGGCGGTGCTTCTGATTATCACTACCTATATATTCAAGTTCAAACCTGTCGGGGAGATTATAATCAACCTGTATGGTGCCCAATTGCCATTTTCTCCCCAACGCATCCTTTACCATAAAATCCATCTTTGGGCCATAGAAAGCTGCTTCACCAGGGACGATCACATAGTTTAGATTACGTTCTTGAGCCACTTCCAGGATTGCCTTTTCAGCCTTTTCCCAGTTCTCATCGCTCCCTATATATTTCTCTTTATTGTTTTTATCGCGGAAAGAAATCTGAGTAATGAAATCTTTAAAATCCAGTGCCTTAAAGATCAGCATCACTATATCGATAACCCCTTTAAACTCATCTTTCACCTGCTCGGGAGTACAAAATATGTGAGCGTCATCCTGGGTAAATCCCCGCACACGCGTCAGTCCATGTAACTCACCACTCTGCTCATAACGATATACCGTTCCAAATTCAGCAATCCTGACCGGCAGTTCTTTGTACGATCTTGGTTTCGAAGTGTAGATCTCGCAGTGATGCGGGCAATTCATTGGTTTAAGAAAAAACTCCTCTCCCGGAACAGGAGTAGTTATTGGACGAAATGAACTTTCACCGTACTTCTGGTAATGTCCTGATGTTTTGTACAACTCAACATTTCCAATATGGGGACAGATCACTTGTTGATAACCAGCTTTTTTCTGGACTTTCTTCAGAAACATTTCCAGGCGTTCCCGAAGCAATGCACCTTTTGGAAGCCACAAGGGTAGTCCCAGTCCGACCTTTTGTGAGAATGTAAAGAGTTCCATCTCCTTCCCTATCTTCCGATGGTCGCGTTTCTTTGCTTCTTCGAGAAGGGTAAGATATTCAGTCAGCTCTTTTTGCTTGGGAAAGGTAATGCCATAAATTCGTGTCAATTGATGACGTGTCTCATCACCCCTCCAGTAAGCTCCTGCTGTATTTAACAATTTAACGGCTTTGATCATTGAAGTATCCGGCAAATGCGGACCACGGCAAAGATCAGTAAAATGGCCTGATTCATAGAATGTGATGTGACCGTCCTCGAGATCCTGAAGGAGTTCAAGCTTGTAATCATCATTCTTGCGTGTAAAAAAGTCCAGTGCATCAGCCTTCGCGACTTCTTTCCTCACAAATGCCTGGTTTTCTTTGGCCAGTTCCAGCATTTTTGCCTCAATCTTTGGGAAATCCTCAGAAGAAATAGCCTTGTCTCCAAAATCTATATCATAATAGAATCCGTTCTCTATATGAGGTCCGATGCCAAATTTTGCCCCCGGATAAAGTATTTCAACCGCTTCAGCCATCAAATGAGCTGAAGAATGCCAGAAAGTCCCCTTTCCTTCCTCATCATTCCATGTAAGCAACTTTACTTTTGCATCAATCCTGATGGGACGTGTTGCATCCCATACCTCATCGTTCACCATGATGGAAAGCACATTGCGTGCAAGTCCTTCACTGATGCTCCTGGCTATTTCCATCCCGGTTGTACCTTCAGAATATTGCCTTACAGAATTATCGGGTAGTGTTATGTTTATCATTCTCGTTAGTTTCCTCGAAATTTAGGGGTGCAAAGGTACTGATTAAGAAACAGAGAAACAAATAAAAGTTGATTCACCTTTAATGACTTATATAGTCAGAAAGCACAAGCCATCCAAACACTGACTAATTCGACACGACTTTGAACTCCGTTCTCCGGTTTTTTGCACGCCCTTCTTCACTATCATTGGTATCGATAGGACGTGTCATTCCGAACCCGGCATAACTCAGCCGCTCCTTTGCAATCCCGTTTGCAATGAGGTAATCAAAAACCGCCTGCGCCCTGTTCCTGGAAAGTACAAGATTGTGATCAGGGGAACCATGGTTGTCAGTATGCCCGCTGATTTCAATATGGATCTTTGGGTTATTTTTTAACAGCTGGACCAACCTCTCTAATTCATTCTTTGATTCATCCTTTAAATTAAATTTATCTGTATCAAAAAAGATATTTTTTAGGATTACTGTCTCTCCTACCTGGATTTGTTGCAAGGGGACATTATAAATGAAAGGTTTTGAACTTGAATGTTCTCCTGTTAATTCAAAATGGTCAGAATAAAACAAATATCCGGGTTTAGAGACATTCAGCCCATAGTTCTTTTCAGTAGGCAAAGAGAGAAGAAACTCACCCGTAACCGGATCTGAAGTGGAACGGGAAACCGTTTTCCCCGTTGCCAAGTCGATAAGTTCAAATCTGGCTGACAAGCGGTTCTTCGTTTCGGCTGTGCTTCTTTATATAATTTGAATGAATAGATGTCCATCCCTCCCTTCCCACCTAATTTATCACTGGATATATAAGCAACATCTCCTTTGGCATTCACCACAAGATTGATTTCATCTGCATAGGTGTTTATTGGATAAGCCAGATCCACCGGCGAAGACCAATTACCGTCGGCATCCATCCTTGAAACAAATAAATCAAACCCACCCATTCCCTGATGCCCTCTCGAGGCGAAATATAGAGTATGGTTATCCGGGTGAATAAATGGTGCCATTTCTTCAGCCTTCGTATTTATTGAATCTCCCAGGTTTACCGGAGCGGTCCATGAACCATCAGGTTTGAGCTCCGTTTTCCAGATATCTGAACGGCCCTTTCCGCCTTCACGGCTGCTTGCAAAATAAAGTGTCTTCCCATCGGAAGAAAAAGAGGGCTGAGAATCCCATGCGCTCGAATTTACCACAGGTCCCATATTTTCAGGAGTTCCCCACGAATCGCCTGTCTTCTTTGACCAATAAAGATCACAACTGCCATAACCATCCGGACGATCGCAGGCTGCAAAAAAGATGTATTTCCCATCAGGAGAAATACATAACGCTCCTTCATTTTCTTCCGTATTCACTGGAGACCCCATATTTACGGCTTTCCTCCAAACGCTGTCAACCTTCTTTGCCTTATAAAAGTCTTCATTAAATTCCGTCGATTCAGTGGCAGCATGATGTGCCCGGGGAAGTTTACGGGTAAGAAACAATTCCTGCTCATCTGCCGTCACCGCATTCATATAATCATCATATTTCGAATTAATGCTATCTCCCAGATTGACTGGTTTAAACGGAACCGGATGAGCCATAGAATTGATCCCAAAATCACAGGATTTGATATTTCTGTTTGCTTTGTCCTGTTTATCTTTTGCCTGACCGGGATAACTGAGAAATTTCTCATAATCAGCACGGGCATCAGTATAAAGGCCTGTCATCAATTCAACATTGGCCAAAATATAATAGAGTGTCGGTGAAAAATCAGGATTGGCCTTGATCCCTTTTTTATATTGAACAATGGCTCCTCTTGGATCCTGCTGTTCAGAAATGATATCACCTTTCAGAATAAAGGCCTCAACAAAAACTGAATCCTCATGAATAGCCCTGTCCAGAATGCGGATGGCTTTATCATAATCTTTTTGATCGTAATAATTGATGGCTTCCGTGAAAAAGGCTGCCGCTTTTTTTGATCTGGTAGAAAGAGGTGATGTCTGAGAACGACCAGGAGGCATCATACAAAAAAAGAAGAGTACGAGGGTCAGGAAACTGATTGTTTTACTTCTCATGATTACGAATTGGAGAAACGTTTTTATGGAATCCTCATATACTTATGTGCCTGCAATGAGATCTTCCACTTTGGATGTGCCTTTATGTACTCTACAATTTCAGGAATAGCAATATGCCGTCTACTCCATTCCGACTGAAGATAAAGGATACAGGAAGGAGACACCTTCCTTGCATTTTCCTCAGCCCAATCAAAATCCCGCATATCTTCTATGATGACTTTTAATTCATTGGCTTTTGCAAAGATCCCAGCCAATGGAGGTGCATCTTTCTTCGGGGAAAGGCATATCCATTCCCATTCACCACTAAATCCTGATGAACCTGATGTCTCAAGATATCTTGTAACCCCTGCATTATGAAGAGCCTTGCAGAGATAATTGAGGTTGTACAATAACGGCTCTCCTCCAGTCACGACAATGGCTTTGGCAGGATAAGAAGCAGCATGTTCAACGATGGCATCGGTGAGAAAGGGAGGATATTTTGCAGCATTCCACGATTCTTTGCTGTCACACCAGTGACAACCAACATCGCAACCCCCTATCCTGGCAAAATAAGATGGTGTTCCGGTATGATATCCTTCTCCCTGGAGAGAATAAAACTCTTCCATCAATGGAAGCATCTTCCCTTCCTCAAGCAGTATTTCTTCGTCCAGGGTCAATAATCAGAATTTAATCTCTTTTTTAGCTGCTTTCAAGGTGTTAAGCAATAACGACACCCTCGTCATTGGCCCAATTCCACCAGGGACCGGAGTAATGTAACTGCATTTCTTTGACACCTCATTGAATTTCACATCACCAATAAGCCTGTATCCCGATTTTGTCTCATCAGATGGTATTCTGTGAATTCCAACATCGATGACGACCGCATCCTTTTTAACCATATCAGCAGTGACAAATTCCTGCTTTCCCATGGCGACGATCAGTATATCAGCAGTGGAAGCCATGGCCTGAAGGTTTGGAGTATGGCTATTACAAAGTGTCACCGTGGCATTGCCATATTTACTTTTACGTGAAAGCAAAATACTGACAGGTGTACCAACAATGTTACTTCTGCCAAGCACTACACAATGTTTCCCTTCTGTTTCAATCTGGTAATGCTCAAGCAAAGTAATGATGCCATAAGGAGTAGCCGGTAAAAATGAAGGAATATTCAGCACCATCCTGCCTATATTTACTGGATGGAAACCATCCACATCCTTTAATGGGTCAATACTTTCGATAATTATTTGTTCATCAATATGTTTGGGAAGAGGCAACTGTACGATGAACCCGTCAATCTCAGGATCATTGTTTAGAAACCGGATGGCCTCCAGAAGTTTTACCTGAGAGATATTCGCCGGATATTTATAAACAGAAGATATGAAGCCAACCTCTTTGCAATCTTTCTCTTTGGCTGCCACATATGTCTGGCTTGGTGGATCCTCTCCAACAAGTACAGCGGCCAGGTGGGGCGCTTCTTTGCCTGTATCCAGCATGGTGGTTTTTACTTCTGCTGCTATTTCTGCCTTTATTTTGTCGGATACCAGCTTCCCATCCAGTAGTTTCATCTTTTAAACAGAATTTAGTTCGTATTTCTCATATTCCTCATCATATTTGCCATTCCCCTACCCTTACTAGTAGTCACCATTTTCATCATGCGCCTTGTGTCGTCAAATTGTTTGATTAAACGGTTCACTTCCTGAATGGAAGTGCCACTACCTGTTGCAATCCTCTTTCTTCGGCTACCATTGATCACAGCAGGATCTTCCCGTTCTTCCGGTGTCATGGAGTAGATAATTGCTTCGATCCCCTTAAATGCATTGTCATCAATGTCAACATCCTTGAGGGCCTTTCCCATGCCAGGCAACATTCCCATCAGGTCCTTCACATTCCCCATTTTCTTGATCTGCTTGATCTGGGCAAGAAAATCATTAAAATTGAATTGGTTCTTGGCAATCTTTTTCTGCAGCTTCTGGGCTTCAACCTCATCAAATTGTTCCTGAGCCCTTTCAACGAGGGACACAATGTCACCCATCCCCAGGATACGATCAGCCATACGTTCGGGATAGAAGATATCGATGGCTTCCATCTTTTCACCAATCCCAACAAATTTTATGGGCTTTTCAACGACGGCACGAATGGTCAGCGCTGCTCCGCCACGGGTATCGCCATCGAGTTTGGTCAGGATCACACCTTCATAATCGAGTCGTTCATTAAATGCTTTTGCTGTATTCACCGCATCCTGGCCTGTCATGGCATCCACAACAAACAAAGTTTCATGAGGGTTGACAGCTTTCTTAACGGCAGCAATTTCATTCATCATCTCCTCATCAATCGCTAAACGTCCAGCAGTATCGATGATGACAACATTGAATCCCCTGTCTTTTGCCGAAGTAATGGCATGTTTTGCAATCTTTACCGGATCCTTATTATCGTCTTCCAAATAAACTTCCACTTCAATCTGTTGTCCAAGCACTTTCAACTGCTCGATGGCAGCAGGACGATATACGTCGCCGGCAACCAACATCGGACTTTTACCTTTTTTTGTTTTAAGATAGTTTGCAAGCTTGGCAGCAAATGTCGTCTTCCCTGAACCCTGCAGACCAGCAATGAGAATAACTGCAGGATCACCTTTAAGGTTCAGGTCTGTCTTCATGCCTCCCATAAGCGCTGTCAGTTCATCATGTACGATCTTGACCATCAATTGTGCCGGTGAAACGGCAGTGAGTACATTCTGTCCCAGGGCTTTATCCTTTACGGTGTCGGTAAACTGCTTTGCAATCCTGAAACTGACATCGGCATCAAGTAATGCCTTCCTGACATCCTTTAAAGTCTCTGCAACATTAATCTCCGTAATATGCCCCTGCCCTTTGAGGACTTTAAACGCCCGGTCGAGCTTATCGGTCAATCCTTCAAACATAGTCTTCTGCTTTTATTATTCTCTTTGGTTTATATTCATTGGCAAAAGTACAAATAAATCGAACAGGAGAACAAGTACACAGAGCCCTCTGCTAATGATCGGCAGATCAACAATAGATTACTTCTAAAGTAATTGGTAGTGTCACAGATTGAACAGACTCAACAAGGATTTTTGAATAAAAACAGAGTGACCAGAGAAAAAAACCTCTGGTTATTACTACCTGTTCACAACTACCTTCTTCACCACCTGGTGCTGGTTGCTTTCAAAGATCACGGTATATACGCCATTGGGTATTGATCTCAGATCCATCATCCTGGTATGTGTACCATTCATTTCCACATTTGCTTCTTCATAGATCTTAATCCCCAGGTTGTTAAATACACTAATATTGAAAAATTCATCGGAAGGTGTGGTGAAGGAAACATTAAAACGTCCGTCATTTGGAACCGGGTACAAACTAATTGTAACAGGCGAATGCGATTCAATGCCCATCGTAAAGATCTGCAAATGATTTGATTCTGCGGAACAACCATTTATGGTTACTATCGTCCAGTACAGTCCATCCTGGGGTGCCACATAAGTTTGGGCAGTAGCCCCTGGAATGAGCGTTCCTGCAAAGTACCATTGGTTTCCTGCAGGAGAACTGCTAAAAAGCGTAGTTCCGGTATTGGTTACAACAGGTGTGGGAGGACTATAATTAACAATAACAGGAAACGCTGGTGAAGTACCTCCATCTCCGCAAGTGTTATTTCCAAAGACTGTGATGTTGCCTGAAACTGCATTCAAACCGAAGTTCACAGTAATGTAATTAGTTCCTATGCCAGATGCAATTGTAGTGTTGGCAGGCAAAGTCCACACATAGCTGGTGGCTCCATTGATTGGCGCAACAGAATAGGCAACACCATTGGTTCCTGCACAAACAGTACCAGTTCCTGAAATTGAGCCAGCCTGATCAGGCAGTGTATTGACAGTTACATTAATTACACCAGGTGCAGATGCAGAACATCCATTTGCATTGGTGTAGCTCACACTAACCTAAGCTCAGAAAGAGAAAAATGGTTCCTAACCAATGATATTTCGTTATCATCATGATTTGATAAATATAATGTTAATGGATCAAATTCAGCAAACAGGAAAAATAATAATTGACACTATTGCAAATTTATAAAGAAATTATTTCAAAATATACTCAAAACAAAAAGTTCAACATTTATTTCTTTCTTCTACTTTGTGTATCATTCACTCTTCAATATCCTATGGTAAGTTATTCTTTGGTTTGGACTAACGCATACAAAAAACTTTTTCTCAGTCCTGATTATTTTTCGAGAAAATAATGTACATTTGCGAAAACATTAGTCTTAACAAAATTCATTAAAATTATCAATTATGAAAAGAACATTACTTTCAATTGTTTGCCTGACCATGATTTCATTCTATTCATTTTCTCAGGTATGGACTCCGCAAGGGTTAGGTCTTACAACAGCAAACAGAGGTGTGATGAATATCTCTATCGCTAGCAGTCAGGTTGCATGGGTTTCAACCTATGATGGTTCAGGATCAAATGCACCGGTACAGGATTACAGCAAAACAGTTAATGGCGGAACCAATTGGACTCCTGGTAACGTTAATGCAACAACAGGGCTTGCATTTTCCCAGATTTTTGGATTGAATGCAACAACAGCATGGGCACTCTTGTATAAGTCAACCGGAACAGGCTCACAAGGCGTGTATTATACAACAAATGGAGGAACATCATGGGCATATCAGTCAACCGCCCCTTTTTCCAATTCAGCATCTTTCCCTGATTGGATTTATTTCTGGGATGCAAATAACGGAATAGTCACCGGCGATCCTATCAACAATCATTTTGAAATTTACACTACTTCAAATGCTGGAGCAACCTGGGTGGCTCTTCCAACTGCTAATAGTCCTGTCATACTCAGCGGGGAAACAGGTTGGACTTCAAATTATTGTGTACATGGAAATTATATTTGGTTCGGCACAAGTAAGGGAAGAGTTTTTGCTTCGACAGACATGGGACAACATTGGACCGCTGCTGCTGCTTTTGCAACCACAAAAGATCCATATCCTGCTTATAAGGATTCCCTGAACGGATTGGCACTGAAATATCAGTCAACCACTGACACCCTTAATCTCCTTGAGAGCTCCGTAAACGGTGGAACCAGCTATACAGCATTAACTTATTCTGGTAAACCTTTCGCTGGTGAAATTAAATTTATTCCTAATTCACCCAATACTTATGGAACAACCGGAGCTGATGCCACCAACCAAAAGGGAATGTTAGGATTTTCCTATTCTTTTGATGGAGGTAATTCCTGGACAATAGAACCATCCATTCATGGAACACAACTTACCTGTTCAGCATGGTTAAATGACTCAACAGGCTGGGTTGGAAGTTTCGCTGCTACCACATCAGATGGTATATATAAATTAAAAGGTGTTTTGGCCCAAGCAATTGCTAATTTTATGACCCCTGATACACTTCTTACACTTGGAGGACAAGCCATCTTTACAAACCTCTCAACCGGTAGTCCAACTACTTATGCATGGACTTTCACTGGTGGTATTCCTGCCTCATCAACATTAAAAACACCTCCGGCTATCACTTATAACACTCCCGGAACCTTTGCTGTAAAGCTTGTTGCAACCAATAGTTTTGGCTCAAACACCCTAACTAAAACAGCTTATATCCATGTTGGTGGCGTTGGTGTAAACGAAATCAACCAGAATTCAGTTTCTGTTTACCCGAATCCTGTTAAGGACATGATGACAGTTCAGGCCAATAGCAACATTAAAGAGGTTACTTTATACAATTTAACCGGGCAGGTTGTTTTGAATCAGGCTATCGATGCAAAAAAGATCACTCTCAGCACGACTGGCCTCAGCGCCGGCATCTATACACTGAAAGCCATTTTGGACAACGGTACCATTACTAAAAAAGTGGTTATCCAATAATTCTTTTCATAACTGACTGTAATGGACGGAAGTTCTTACAAAATTACGGGAAGCTGTCTCAATCTGAGGCAGCTTCTTTTTTTTGCGACTTTTTTTTAGATTATCTCATATGAATATTTTTTTATATTTGCATATATGTTACCCGGAAGACATTAAGCTATGGAAGAACCCCCGAAAAACGAACAAAACCAAGACAATCAGCATAAACAACATTCCGAACCGGAAAATTCTAAGCAGCTCTCCAGGCGAAAGTTCTTACGCAATTTTGGTCTTGTAGCAGCAGGTGCCGCTACCGGTGCTGCTGCTCTTTTTTCTGGCGACATCTTTGAAAAGAGCAAGACCAAAGGCGGAAAGAAGAGTGTTCTGCTGACACAGGACAACAAACTTGTGGAAGTAGATTCATTGGAACTGAAAGCACTCGAGAAATCGCCTGAGCAGCAGATGCAGCTAAGGGGACGCGAAGGCATTCCCGGCCGGCGCTGGATATGGGTGATCGATCTTTCAAAATGCCGCAATGCCCGTCAATGTATCGCTGCCTGTCAGTCTGCCCACCATCTTCGCCCGGATCAGTTTCATATCAATACGCTGCAGATGCAGGAGAATGAGCACACGCCTGCTTTCCATATGCCAAAGCCTTGTCAGCATTGCGACAACCCGCCTTGTGTTGCCGTATGCCCTGTTGACGCCACCTTCAAACGACCTGACGGACCTGTGTTGATCGACAATGAGCGCTGCATTGGATGCCGTTTCTGCATCGCTGCCTGCCCCTATTCTGCCCGTATGCTGAACTGGAGCAAACCAAAATATGAAGATCAGGACAGGGACCTGCCTTATAATATTGAACTCAACATACCCCAGCGGATTGGCACCATTACAAAATGCCTGATGAGTTGCGACAGGCTTCGTGAAGGAAAACTTCCTTATTGCGTTTCTTCATGCCCGAACGGAGTATATTATTTCGGAGATGAGAATGAAGATGCCGTCACCAATGGCACGACAAAGGAAACCGTAAGGCTCAGTACCCTGCTCAACGACAACGGAGCCTACCAACTGCTTTCAGAACTCGGCACCAAGCCTAGAGTTTATTACCTTCCACCTAAAAACAGGTTATTCCCATTTGAACGTTCAAAGGATGCAGAACCGAAAAAGATTTGACCACCATGGATGAGAACAACGTTGACCTCAATAAATTAACAGACGACCTTACCTTTCATATCAGGATCACCCGTGGATTTAAAGTATGGATGGGATTCCTCATCATAGGTCTCTGTCTTTGTCTTTATGCATATTTCCTCCAACTCAGGTTTGGACTTGGTGTTGCAGGCATCCGCGATTATGTTTCCTGGGGCCTCTACCTCTCCAATTTTGTCTTTTTTGTTGCAACCAGTCTGATCGGAATGCTTATCAGTGGCGTTCTCGGGTTGACCGGGATCAAGTGGATCACTCCAATCTCCAGGATCGCAGAGATCATTGCGGTTGCCTTTGCTGCCATAGCCGGACTGGTCATCATTATGGACATGGGCCGTCCCGACCGGCTTGCCAACGTCTTTATCTACGGAAGGTTTCAGTCGCCAATTCTATGGGATGTCACAGTGGTGACAACTTACTTCGTGTTAAGCGCACTTTTATTGTTCCTTACCCTGATCTCAGATATCGCATGGGTAGAGAAAAAGACAAGTCACTTGCCGGGATGGGTTAAAAAAACCTACCAGATCCTTTCTCTGAACTGGACAGAAACACCTGAAAAGAATGCAATCATCCGGCGTTGTGTCAGGATCCTTCTCCTTCTCATCATCCCCTGCGCACTTGCCATCCATACCGTTACTTCCTGGCTCTTTGCCATGACTACCCGCGCAGGATGGGACAGTACCCTCTTTGGTCCTTATTTCGTCACAGGGGCATTCGTGTCTGGCAGTGCAGCGGTGATCATCGCCATGTATATCTTTCAGAAAAATTACAAGCTCCAGAACTACATCACCAACGACCATTTCGATAAAATGGGAAAACTCCTTGCCCTTGTGATGTTCGTTTATCTTTATTTTAACATCAACGAATTCCTTGTCCCCGGGTTTAAGCTTAAGACTGCTGAGGCCGTCTATCTGATCGATCTTCTAACGGGTCGTTTTGCTTTTCTTTTCTGGGCCGTACAAATAGGGGGACTGATCCTCCCTATCATTTTCGTTCTTTTCCGGAAAATGAGAACCCCTCTCCCACTGCTGATCATTGCACTTGCCGTTTTTGTCGGATCCTGGTTCAAACGTTATATTATTGTAATCCCAACTCAGGAACATCCTTACCTTCCCATCCAATATGTGCCTTATAATTTTAAGATATATATACCAACATTGATAGAAATTGCCATCACCTTATCCTCGTTTTTCATGGCCCTGATCATCATCACCCTGTTATCGAAATTCTTTCCTGTGGTTCCAATCAGGGAGACAGCCGTTGAACGTGGAATAATAGATGATTGATAATGAACCTTTAAATAAAATAAGATGATAAAGAAACACTTATACCTTTTATTTATCTTACTATTTATTTTAAAATTCGTTTCCATTGCTCAACAGCCAGCTCCCGTCTGGGTGGTTCCGGAAGAAGCAAAATCGAAAGTGTGTCCTTTCCAATTCACACCTGAGACGGTAAAGAGTGGGGAAAATGTATTTCAGAAAAACTGTCGTTCCTGTCATGGTGAGCCTGGAAAACAAAACTGGGCTAAGATTGTTCCTCCTCCTGGCGATCCTGCCTCTGCAAAATTCCAGGAACAGACCGATGGAGAATTCTTTTACAGGATCACTGCTGGAAAAGCCCCCATGCCTCAGTTTGGCACTATCCTCTCCGACGAAGAACGGTGGCAGGTAATTTCCTATATCCGGAGTTTTAATCCCAACTATACTCAGCCCGCCCCTGTTATCAGGGCAATGAGTGGGAGTAAAAACCTGAAACTCCGTATCTATTGCAATTACAAACAGAAGAAGATCTACGTCCTCTGTAAAGAGATCACAAAAGACAAGACAGAGATTGCGGCAAAGGGCATCGATATTCAATTGAGTGTAAAACGTTATTTTGGAATTCTCAATCTGGGTGACACCAAGACGACCAATTCCTCCGGGATAGCCCAGTTTGATTTTCCTTCAGACCTGCCAGGCGGTCAGTTTGGCATCCTTGATCTTAAGGCCAGGGTCAAAGATGAAACCGGCTTACTATATGCAAATCAAGTCACGGCCAGGTTTGCAATCGGGAAGCCCTACCTGTTAAAGAGCCTGACTGAGGCCCATGCCATGTGGTCGGTACGCACGAAAGCGCCACTATGGCTTGTGCTCACCTTTACACTTTCATTGATCACTGTATGGGGATTCATTTTCTATATTTTATTTTCATTAAAGAAGTTACATCAAACAGTTTAATCACCTGTATTTACAAACAAAAACCAAAAACATGAAGTACTTAACAACCATCGGAAGAATCCTGTTCGCCCTGCCTTTTGGCATCCTTGGCCTGAACCATTTTCTCATGAAGAGTTATTATCTTGGAATGGTAAGCACCTTCATTCCGGGAGGCGGATATACCATTATTATTACAGGATTGGCGCTCATTGCCGCCTGCATATCCATCATTGCGAAGAAGTATATTCAGTTGTCATGCCTTTTATTGGCACTCTTGCTGTTTATCTTCATCCTTACCATTCACATTCCGGGATTATTTAATTCGACTATCATAACGGTCCTCTCGATGCAAACAAAGTTTTCCACCCTTGCCTTGATTGAACTTCTGAAAGATCTTTCCCTGATGGGCGGTGCCCTGATGATAGCAGGAATCTACCGGGAAGAAAAAACTCCGGAAAAATCATGAACTTCAAAGTCGCATTGCTATTGATCTTTACCATTGGATACGGTGCCACAGGCACACCTACCATGGCACAGGATCCCGTTGACACGGTTGCCGTCGGAGTCTTTGAGCACCTCGATGCAGTAATTCCCAATGGATTATCATTCCGGGATGAAAACAACAAACCGGTGATCCTGAAGGATCTGATCAAACATCCTACGATCCTCGCTTTGATCTATTTTGATTGCCCGGGGATTTGTCCGCAATTGCTGTCGAGTGTAGCCAATGTCGTCCGGAAAATGGACATGCAACTCGGAAAGGATTACCAGATCATCACCGTCAGTTTCAACCCGTTGGATACACCCGAAAAGGCCTTAGACAAGAAGAACAACTTCCTCGACCGGAAAACAAAACACTACGCGCAATCTTGGAACTACTTAACAGGTGACAGCGCAAATATTTATGCCCTCTCCAATGCGGTAGGGTTTAAATTTATTCATGCAGGCAACGATTTCATCCACCCCACCTGCATTACCATCCTGAGTCCTGAAGGGAAGATCACCCGTTATCTTTATGGAACATCCTATCTCCCGTTTGATGTTAAAATGGCGCTCATAGAGGCACAGAAAGGCATTTCGAGGCCCACCATCAACCGCATTCTCGATTTCTGTTTCACATACGACCCTGCAGGAAGGAGATACAGCCTGGCAATTACAAAGATAAGTGCAACCATCATCATTTTCCTTGCCGTTATCCTCTTTATCACACTGATCATCCGTTCATCCCGGAAAAGATCAAAATCAAAAGAATCGTCCAATTCAACAAAACAATAATCAGGATTATGAATCTTCATGAAGAACCAAGTTACCTGGTTGATACCGGGAAAAGGAAAGGACTAAGAGCCTGGCTGACAACGACCGATCACAAAAGGATCGGGCTCCTCTACCTTTGGTCGATCATGGTTTTCTTCATTGTGGGAGGGATCCTCGGAGAAACCATGCGGACCGAACTCTTCAAGCCCGGACAACAGTTCTTTGGCCCGCAGACCTACAATGCCATATTTACACTTCATGGACTCATCATGATCTTCCTGATCGTGATCCCGGGGTTGACCGTGGTCTTCGGAAACTTCGTCATGCCGATCATGATCGGCGCCAACGATGTTGCCTTTCCCAGGCTTAACCTTTTTGCCTGGTACCTCTATATCCTTGGTGCTGCCGTCGTCGTTGTTTCCCAGTTTACCGGCAATGGCCCGCCAGATACCGGATGGACATTTTATGCCCCCTACAGCACACAAACGCATACCAATGTGATTGCAGCCGTGAGCGGTGCCTTCATCCTCGGATTTTCTTCTATTCTTACGGGGATCAATTTCATCGTCACCATCCATCGGCTACGTGCTCCCGGCATGAGTTTCTTCAAGATGCCCCTGCTGCCATGGGCCATTTATGCAACGGCATGGATCCAGATCCTGGCTACCCCCGTTATTGGAATTACACTGCTTATGATCATTGCCGAAAGGGTATTTCACATCGGCTTCTTTGATCCTGCCCTGGGAGGCGATCCCATTCTCTACCAGCACCTGTTCTGGATCTATTCCCATCCGGCGGTTTACATCATGATATTGCCTGCGATGGGGGTCATCACCGAAATCATCCCCACCTTCTGCCAGAAACAGATTTACGGCTACAAGGCCATTGCCATTTCCAGCCTTGCCATCGCGGGCGTCGGCTATTTCGTTTGGGGACACCACATGTTCACCTCGGGAATGAGTAAAGAAGCCATCTGGACTTTCTCCCTTCTTACCTTCCTGGTCGCAGTTCCCAGCGCAATTAAAGTATTCAACTGGGTAGCTACCATGTACAAAGGCTCCATCGACATGAAACCGCCTCTGCTTTATGCCATTGCCTTTATCTTCTTATTTTGTATCGGAGGATTGACAGGGCTGGTTCAGGGAGCGCTTGCAACCGATATCCAGGTTCATGATACCTCCTTTGTGGTAGCACATTTCCATTATATCATATTCGGAGGTGTCGGCTTTGCGTTTTTAGGAGCCATCCACTACTGGTATCCCAAGATGTTTGGAAGAATGTACAACTTCCGCGTCGCCAACATTGCATGGGGCTTTCTTTTTATCGGATTCAACCTCCTCTATTTCCCGCAATTTATTATCGGACTGCAAGGAATGCCGAGAAGGTATTTCGACTACCTGCCTCAATTTACCTGGGCACAACAGATCTCTACCATCGGAGGGTACATTCTTGGAATTGGGTTTATCATTATGGTAGTAAATCTTTTCAGGAAAAACGGAGCGCCTGCCCCACCCAATCCCTGGGGCGGAAGGACGCTTGAATGGCGGTTATCTTCTCCCCCACCAATGGAGAATTTCCCCGCACCCCCTGATGTTCCCAACAAACCATACGACTATGACTAATTGGCATTACAAAACCGATCACCACCTAATTCATATTTCATAATTAATACTTCTTATTTCATAATTCATAATTAATAATTCATAAAGATGGAACGTGACGATATCGGTGCAAAACTCGGAATGTGGGTATTTATTTTTACCGAGATACTGCTCTTTGGCGGATTATTCCTCGTTTATGCAGTCATGCGCCACAGGTATGCAGCAGATTTCCACCAGGCATCCCTGCAGCTCAATACCTTCATAGGGGCATTGAACACCGTTGTTCTTCTCATCAGTAGCATGACGGTCGCCATGTCCATTACGGCCGTGCAGAAAAAGGATAAGCGGATGGCGACCATTCTTCTGTGCATAACACTTCTTTGTGCTGTGATCTTTCTGATAGATAAATACTTTGAGTGGGGACACAAGATATCCATCCTCCTGTATCCCGGCTCCGACCTGATGCAATCGTTGAAACATGGCTATATTCTCTTTTTCAGCCTCTATTTCTTCATGACCGGTCTTCACATGCTCCACCTGGTTATAGGAGCTGTGATCCTGATTGTCGCATTGGTAAAGATCAGGATGGGGTTGATCACTGACGAACACTACGTCCTTCTCGAGAATGGAGGATTATACTGGCATCTGGTTGATCTGATCTGGATATTTTTGTTCCCACTGCTTTACCTGGTCACGTAGGAAATAGCGAGATTGCGAAATGGCGAAACAGCAAAATAGTAAATCCAAAATCGTAAAACGTTAATCAATATGTTAACAGAAGCAAAACACATAACGCCCTACTCACTGTACGCAAAGGTCCTTGTCGGCTTGCTGGTCCTCACCACCTTCACCATCCTGGTACCCTGGCTCAACCTCACGGCATTCACCGTATTGATTGCGCTGCTATTGGCCTCAACAAAAGCCGGTATCGTGATGACTTATTTCATGCATTTGAAACTTGAAAACAGCCTTCTCAAGATCCTCGTGATCATGGTGCTGTTGATTTATGTCTCGGTTATCCTGTTGACCTTTTCAGACTATGTATTCAGATAAATGGCGAAATGGTAAATCCAAAATCATAATTCTTAAATTCAATCGTAATTCGTAATTCGTAATTAATATGGCTGGTGCATCAAATTTTGTCGAAGGAGTCGATTGGGTATTTAAACTGCTTTTCGGGATCAGTTTCTTCTTTTTATTGCTCATTACCGCGACCATGATCTGCTTTGTCGTCAGGTACAACCGCAAGCGGCATCCAAAGGCGGTTCAGGTAAAAGACAGCGCAACACTTGAGGCCATCTGGATCACCATCCCGGTCATCATCGTCATCTTTCTCTTCTATTTCGGATATGCGGCCTTTCAACCCATGATCTGGGTGCCCAAGAACGCCATGCAGGTAAGAGTGACAGGCAGGATGTGGCAATGGAGTTTCGAGTACCCTGGTCCGAAGGTGGCAAATGAACTGGTGCTGCCCCTGAACAACCCTGTAAAACTGAACTTACACTCAGAGGACGTCATCCATGGGTTCTCAATACCGGCATTCCGGGTTAAAGAAGATGTGGTTCCGGGAAAAGACAACTACATGTGGTTCACCCCTCAGCAGATTGGCGACTATGAGATCTTTTGCACGGCCTATTGCGGAGTGCGTCACTCCTACATGGGAACGAAAGTCAGGGTGGTCACACCCATGGAATTTTCCATCTGGCTGAAAAACCTGAAACTTGCTTCCGCAGAGCCGGAAGGACTCATTATCCTTAAAAAGAACGCCTGCATCGGATGCCATTCGCTGGATGGCTCCAAACTGGTAAGCGTTACTTTCAAAGGCCTCTATGGAAAAACCGAGACGGTTACGACGAATGGAACAGAAAGAAAACTAAAAGTCGATGACGACTACATCATTTCCTCTATCTTTGAACCCGATCAAGACATTGTGGTGGGATATTCACATGGAATTATGAAATCCTACAAAGGAATCGTCAAGGACGACGAGACAAAGAAAATCATCGACTACCTTAAAACACTGAAATAACCTTGCGGCATTTTCTAACACGGATTCTACCGGAGCTGATCCGGATCAGGATCACCCTTTCGGTCGCCCTCTCTGCTTTCGTTGGCGGCGTACTTGCCCTAGGCAAAATATCTGCAACGCTGTTCGTTCCCCTTGCCGGTATTTTCCTTATCGCCTGCGGAGCATCTGTCCTCAACCAATTACAGGAAAAAACAGAGGATGCAATCATGAACCGCACCAAAAACCGGCCCTTACCTTCGGGCGACCTCTCTCCGCAAAATGCACTGCTCATCACCATCCTTCTGCTGTTCTCAGGATTTGCCATCCTGGCTTTAGCTCACCTTCTTGTCTGTATCATCCTTGGGATCCTGAATATCCTATGGTACAACGGATGCTATACTTTCTTAAAAAAGAAGACCGCCTTCGCAGTCGTGCCCGGAGCCATCTCCGGGGTTCTCCCGGTTTATATGGGGTGGTCGATCGCAGGCGGTGAGCTCGCCGACCCACTGGTATTTAAGCTTGCCTTTTTTCTTTTTATCTGGCAAATCCCTCATTTCTGGCTCCTGATGCTGAGATATGGCGACGAATACCATGCCGCAGGATTCCCGGTCATGACGGAACTCTTCACTACCCGCCAGTTCCGCAACATCATCTTCGCCTGGATGATCGCCGCCGCTGCTACCTCAATATTTCTGGCACTTTCGGGGATCTGGATCACTCTCTTTTCAAAGCTCTTCATTATCATCTTTTCCCTCATCCTCTTATCTGTCTTCTTTTACCAACTGATGATCGCACAAAACCAGCGCTTTAAGTTGCTCTTCATCACCATGAATGCTTTCCTGCTCCTTGTCCTTAGCTTCGTGATTTTTGAAAGGATCCTTATCTGATCCTGTTTACCCAAAACGGTAATGGGCTTTGCGAATACGGTTAAAGAATCCTGAACCATGCATCCCATCCGTTTGACTGTCGCTGGTTAATTTTTGTATTTATTTGAATTCAGGGAGATCTTCATAATGCAGGTTTTTGTCTGAATCCTTCCTGATCTCTTTTTAGCAGAAATCTAAACTAAAGTTACATATATTTAATCTAATTTACATTGCATAAAAAATAATTAATATATTTATTGAGACTTTGTTTT
>Ga0364867_10533_pt1 | contig 19122 bp, 14 predicted proteins | sample ExccelAu500001D4_3_FD_206915 | JGI IMG/M metagenome (GOLD analysis project Ga0364867, IMG submission 206915) | Enriched cells from Trout Bog Lake Hypolimnion, Wisconsin, USA - BchlTB.Aug13.5000.01.D4 | ecosystem: Environmental > Aquatic > Freshwater > Lake > Hypolimnion/Profundal zone | place...
TAGTTCTCCCATTCTTGGAGCTTTTCATTGAGTTGTTTTGAGTCATCAATTAATACTCCTTCGAGGAGCTTGTAGAACTCTTCACCATCAATCCGGTGGGAGCGTTCAACTTTGCCGTTTAGCCGAGGAGTAGCTGGCCTGATGTATTTATGCGTGTAACCCTTATCCAGAACATGCCAGTGGAATGAACTCTGAAATTCTGCGCCATTATCCGTCTGGATGGTTTCAATCTTGAAGGGAAAGCGTTCTTCAATGTAGTCGATGAAGGCGATCGCAGTCTTTTGATCACAGCGTGGGTAGATGCGAAGCACTCTCAGGCGGGTGCAGTCATCGATTGCCGTGAATTGGTAGTGCTTGCGCAGTTTTCCACGTTCATCTTTGATCGGTGCAAGAAACTTCACATCCACTTGAACATGGTGTCCCGGTCGCTGCTTCTCATAGCGCTTGAATCGTTCCTTATGGAGCTTGTAACGCTGAGACGAAGGAAGTCGATTCATCTCTAACCTTTTGAGGATTCGCCAAACTCCAGAGCAACTAATGCTGACCTGGTGATAACGAGTTAAGTACATAGCAATCTTCTGAGGTCCAAAGTGGTAGTTCTGGCGCAGATGAATGATTTTTTCAACCAGTTCGGCCTCGGTTGCATTTGGGCTGTGGTGAGGACGTTTGGAGCGATCTTTTAAGCCATCAAATCCGAACTCTTCATAGCGGCGCTGCCACCGATAGTAGACATTCCTGCTAATACCGTAATGACGGCAAGTGGCCGCGATACTTCCACCCACTTCTTCAGGATGGGTGAGAATCTCTAACCGATGCCGCGCCCTTCGTTCTAATTCCCGTTCACTGAACATCGCTAATCCCTTCAATTAGGGGCTTAGAATGTCACCAATCTTTGTCAGTTTTACACCTCACAACGCACTTAGTTTGAACGTAAATTCACCCCAGGTGCGGTGAGGCATCTCCCCCAAGTAGTAACCGAGTGGCTACCGCAAAATCGACTTTAGCTTAAAATAGGTAGACGCAACAAGAATCTAACCACCTATCCAGCAAATCCTCTTCGCGACTATCAATCATTACGGTTTTCTAGGAAATCGGAATCTCGCCAAAGTATGGTTCAAACGTTAATCCAGGTGAACCAAGGTTAAATAAAACTCTCATCGAAGTCAGTTGGCCAGTTTTCGAGTCGCTACAAGACTAGTAATCGCAGTAAACACAAGGGTGGTCACGATTACACCGAGACTGACTTCGAGTGAAACTTCAGGCACGTCAATACCGTTTCCATGTAATGCTTCAAGAATCATTTTTACGCCGATAAATGCGAGAATAATTGAGAGCCCGCGGGACAAATAAATGAGTCTGCTAAGCAATCCTGCAAGCAAGAAGTACAACTGGCGAAGTCCCATTAGCGCGAAAATATTGGCTGTCGTAATTACGTACGCGCTCTTTGTTAAGCCAAAAATTGCCGGAATTGAATCCATTGAGAATACGAGGTTGGTAATACCTAAAGCGATCAGTGCAATGGCATATGTACTGAGACCACGTTTCATGAGAGCAGAAACCACTTTACCTTCTTCGTATTCGACATATTCTTCCTCATTGGTCAATTTCCAAGCGGTGAGCATCAAGAAAGCTCCAAATATGTAGAAAACATCATTAAATCGAGAAACGAGTGTCGCTCCAACGGGAATAAATAAACCTCTTAGGGCAATGGTAAGAAGAATTCCAAGTAGCAAGACAAGCTGTTGTTTTTCCTTCTTAATATTCAATTTAGCTAACAAGATAATGAACACAAATATATTGTCCACCGAAAGTGCATACTCGGTGAGCCAACCAGCAAAATACTCTTTGCCAGTCGTTTCGTTGGTCCAATGTGGGAGCGCTGCCCCAAATCCAATTGCAGTTCCGACGTAGATTAAGGTCCAGAAAAGTGCTTCGCGTACCCCCGTCTGTTTATTTCTACGAAAAATTGCGATACCTAGATCGATAAGAATGATCACACCCAAGAATCCGATCGTGACAAACCATTCAGTTGCTGAAATCAACGAAATTAACCTCTTTCCCTATGTAATCAGGCATTTAACAACCCGACCAATGTCAAGTTAAAAGACTGGTATCTAAGTACGGATCTATTTGAAATTGAGTCCTTAAGTACGCGCATCAACTTCAATTTTCGACTAGGTCCTTATGATGCTGTTTGATATTTCTAGTCCCATTTGCACGCACTCGTTGGTTTTAGGTCAGTGATTGGATTCTCCTCGTCCGCTATTCCTCCAAAATCGATCTAGCCCACTTGAGATGCGCTTGATCAATCATTGAACCATCATCGAATATTGCTGCGCCTCCATTCGAAGCTTCCATCAATTCGATGATTCGTTGTGCTCGCCGCACTTCCCCTTCGTCCGTCGAAAAAATCTCATTCACCACACCTACCTGAGCAGGATGGATACACGTTCTCCCAAAGAAACCTAGCCTTCGAATGGCTTGAGTAGACTCGCGAAGAGATTCGAGATTCGAATACTGAGTTGCAACGGACCCCACAGGTTGCATTAGGCCAGCCATCGCACTTGCATAGATGATCGCATTTCTAGCGTAGGCCAGAGGAGGATCCAAGAATTCCGAAGGTAGTCGAAGTTCTCGGCTTAAATCCTGCTCTCCCAATTGCATCGCTGTAACTCTAGGAGATAAAGCAATTTGATTGGCAGCTACTACGCCTTTTGCACTCTCAATAAGTGCAAGGACTTGAAGTTTATTGGTCCCGATTTTATTTTCCAATTTGAGGATCTCTTCATCCAATGCAAAGAGTTGATCACTCGATTCTGATTTTGGAAATGATATTCCGGTAACTTTGGGATGAACCGCTGCAAACAGATCATCTAGTAAGTAATTTCTATTATTATTAACTCTCACCCAAATGGTTGCATCACCCTCAAAATTATTGAGGAAATTTACCAAATTGGTTCGCGCGTATTCTTTGTTTAGAATTGAAACAGAATCTTCAAGATCTATTATGAGCGCATCAGCTCCGCGATTAGCTGCCTTTTCAAGCTTTTGGTTCTGATCAGCTGGGACATATAGATAGCTTCTAGGTGAACGGCTACGCATGTACTGAAATCACCCCTTTTGCCGTGAGTTCCATGATCTCTACATCCGAAACTTGAAGAAGTCCTTGAAGTACAGATTTGGTATCTATCCCTAATTCTCTTCCTGGCCACTTAACTTCACCAGGAGTTTCACTCAAGCGATAAAGGACATTTTGCATCTTCAAAGGTCCAAGGGTCGGCTCCTCCACGGTAATAATCGTCTCTAATGACGCAAACTGAGGATCTTGCATAACATCTCTTATGTCATAGATTGGGGCGACAGCTGCCTGAACTTCTTCAAATAAGCGAGTCACCTCATCAGCATCGCGTTTAGCGATCCAACTCCCCACGAATTCATCTAGTAGATCAGCGTGTAATGCTCTAGTTCCACCTTTGGCAAACCATGGTTCTTTGATGACTTCTGGGTGCCCTACAAGTTGCATAACCCGCTCAGCTACAGATTGCGCCGAAGTTGAGATTGCTAGCCACTTTCCGTCACGTGAAAGATATGTATTTCGAGGGGCATTGTTAATCGAACGATTTCCTGACCGTGCTTGGACGATTCCTAGTTGATCATAAATGGAAGCCGCTGGTCCAAGTAAATAGAGAATAGGTTCAATAATTGCTAAATCGATAACTTGGCCAGTAGAGCAATTTCCAATCTCAAGTGAATAGAGAGCGGCCATAATTGCCTGCGCAGTGGCGAGAGCCGCTATTCCATCTGCCAATCCGAATGGAGGTAAAGTTGGTGGACCATCGGGGTCACCAGTAATTGAAGCAAATCCACTCATCGCTTCTGCAAGAGTGCCAAAACCTGCTCGTTTTGAATAGGGTCCTTTTTGCCCAAATCCAGTCACTCGCGCAATAACCAACTTTGGATTGATTTCATGCAAGATGTCAGGTGACAATCCCCATTTTTCTAGAGTGCCTGGTCGAAAATTTTCTATCAAAACGTCGGCGTGCATGACTAATCTTTTAAAAATTGCTGCCCCTTCAGACATCCCGATATTCAGTGCAACCGTTTGTTTATTGCGTCCAATGGTTGCCCACCACAGAGAGACGCCATCTTTGGAATACCCGTGGTTTCGTACGGGATCTCCTTTTTGCGGATGTTCAATTTTTATTACATCAGCCCCGTAATCCGCCAAAATTGTGGCCGCCATTGGGCCAGCGAATAGAGTAGCAAGATCGAGAACTCGAACTCCTTGCAAGGCTGACATATGTTGACTCAGATCACCAATGTAACAAGATCACTCAATGAAATACCCGCAAGCGAAGGAATCGAAACACCGGTTAGATGAACACTGGAACCCACATAACCTTCGGGAAGCCAAGAATCACCGTAGAGAGCACCCGCAAAGGCTCCGGAAAGTGCTGGGAGAACTTCCAGACTGCGACGGTGCATAAAGGAACTTCCAACAAGCTCGGCCGCACTTCCTGCTGTATTTAAATGTGCGATGAGTAATCCAAAGGTGTCGGGGGCCGCAATTCCGTAAGCATATATATGATCGATGAATTCGGTCTCGAGTCTCATGATTAGCCCCGTCATCGATTTACTCTTATTACTTATTTCCAGTGCTTGAACTGCTCGTTGACGGGACCACGAATCATGAGGAAGCAGATCGAGAGAATTCGAAATAGCCGCCTCGAGGTCAGTTCCTCTATTTATGTCCCAAAGCAAACTTGCGGTTGCCTGGGCACACCAGATTCCATCTTCACTGTGAGTAATTGCAGAATCGTTCCCAACCATTGTTAGGAGATCAGCTCTGTTTACTCTTGGTACTAACGCTGCTCCTATCGAGCGGACCGTGGCAAGATCGTCAAAATAATGCGGGTTATTATGACCAGATTGCGGAGGTAGCAAACCGTGAGCCAGATTCTTAAGAGCGATCTTCGTGCCACCTCGCGTTCGAATTCTAGACTCTTGGCTTAGCAAAGTGGACCAATGTTCCAACGTACCAGATTTGCTGAGATAGCCATACAAACTAAAAGCAAACCATTCACTCATAACGCTAGGCTCCGGATTTAAAAGAAGGGGAGACTGGGCATGTGTATAGGGAGTGGGTATATTAGTTTGAAAATGTTCTGTTCTAAATTTTTCTAGTCCTTGCATCCGAGACGTTCTTTTTGGAGCGAGAGTCGCAACTCGATAATATGATGCTGGAAGTCCAAGCGATTCCGTAAACGCCATTCCATAAATTATCGCTGAAGGATTTGGTTGGATTGTCATTATTTCGCCGCCAATCGAAGTGAAACTAATTCATCCGCAAGTTCCATGGGGTTTATTCCTGCGGCAAATTCCAAGCAAGTTCCCTTCACGGTCACGATCGCGGTTCTCCAATTAATTGGAATCTCGCTATATCCACATTGTGCGCCGACTATGGCTCCTGCCATGGCAGCGATTGTGTCTGCATCTCTACCTAGATTAACGGCAAAGAGAAGAGTTGTTGCAAAATCATCTTCACCAAAGAGAACTGCTGCCAACGCTAGAGCGACAGCTTCAGGAGCAAGATCAGCGTAAAAGTATTCGGTCACCGCCAACTTAGCTAATAACTGATCCACTTTCTCTTCAAGGGTGAGTTCAGAGATTTTAAGTATTTCTTGTACCTTCAACAAATTTCCATAGGTCCATGAATTCTCCGGAACAGCATTAAGAGACTTCTGAAAAATGTTATGCGAATTCTCACCATCAATAGCGGCAACTATTGCCGCGCTGATGGCTTGGCCAGCCCAGATCCCCTCACCACTATGACTGACCTCACCATCTGCTTTGGTTATGCGCTGGGCTAGCTCGTAATCGCCAACTGAAACTACTGCGATAGGAGCCACTCGCATAGCCAATCCATCACTCCATGCATGAGCATGCTGCCCAGAAAATGGAGGTTGTAATCCTTTCCGAAGATTGTGGATCGCGCTCATTTCACTAAATCCGGCACCAGCAAAGGGTGCTGATTGCGTTACAACTTTTGTCCTCCAGTAATCTGCAAACTGATCACTGGTTACATTCAATCCGTACTCTAAAATCGCTTTTGCCGTTAGAATTGCATACTCAGTGTCGTCACTTCCTCCAGGTGAGACTAAGAGAAAATCATTGATGCTTCCGTATTTCTCCCGTATCTCGATATTCGACATTCCCTCAACAGGTCTACCAAGCGCATCCCCAATTGCAAGCCCAGCCATACATCCTCTTGCGCGATCTAAATAAAGATCCGTACTCATTTCAACTTGATTAAATGACATTATTCTCCAAGTAGCTGATTGATTGTAATTGTGTGGCGTTGGTATTCTTCTAAGTCTGATTTTGCAATTTTTGCTGCTATAGCGGCCAAGGACTTTCCGTTTTTCGTCAAATTTATCCGGCTAGCTTGTTCAATTGTTTCTATCCATTTCGGCGGAATTACTTCACGTCCATTAAGCGCTCCACTCATAGACCCAAACATGGTCGCTATTGAGTCAGAATCACGTCCGTAGTTGATAGCACCGAGTATTCCGTCCTCGAACGCTCCTTGGGCTACAGCAAGAAATCCAAGAGCTATCGGAAGTTCTTCGATCGCTTTAGTTCGACTTGGTCGCTTCGAATCCAAGGATGGCTGCCTATATACATCACCGACGGAATCAAAAGGCGAAACGGCCTGACGTAATATTGGGATCGCATCCTTCCAATTACCAACACCTTTTGCAGCTTCGGTCACTGCAATAATTGCGGCTTTAGTTCCATCATTGGCAAGGTTTCTAGCAACTTCAATTACGTCTGCCTCGGTTGCCCCCGGGGACATCGCAGTCGCTACCGCTGCGGCAAATACTCCCGCCGCTTCTCTTCCAAAACTTGACTGATGAGCACCGGCTATCTCAATGGCTTCTTTATAGGCTCCAGCAGGATTGCCTGCATTAACAATTCCAACTGGAGACATGTACATAGCTGCTCCACAGTTGACTATGTTTCCTACGCCTGCCTCTCGAGGATCTACATGCCCATGGTGCAATTTAATGACCAACCACTTTTCAGCGTGAAAGATTCTATGAACTAAAAGAGAATCACGTTCAAGTTCAGGAATCCAACGAGGATTTTCAATTAATTCTGGAATAATTCCCTCGGCGAATTTATACGCATCTAAATGAGACTCATATTTTTCATAAATGTGAATAAGCGCTTCCGTCATCAAAGTGTCATCGGTTACGTGCCCATCACCTTTATGAAAAGGCGACACCGGTCTGGCATTTTTCCAATCCACGTTAAATGGGCCCTCTATACCCATCACGTATCCGCCAAATCTATCTTTAATTTGGTCTGGAGAATAGCCTTCCGTTGAGCCCCCTAACGAATCACCAACTGCTGCCCCAGAAAGACAACCTATAGCTTTATGTACAAGCAGATTCATATCTAAGCCCAACTTCCTGTCGACATCGTTTGCGAGGAGTTAAATCGTTGAAACGCAGGGAACTTTATTTATAGAGGGGCAACAAGTGCCCCTCTATAAATTACTTCAATGACTTAACTTTTCTTTCTATATGTTATTGGAGAGAGTTCCATCCATCGGTTAGAGCTTTGATCATCGCGGGTCGCGTGATCTTGCCCTGTACCCATTTTTGGAAAGTTGGTTGTGCAACCGTATCTTTCCAACGTTGATAATTATCAACTTGGGTAAAAGGTGCCAGAGTTAAATTGCTAGCATCGCTGAGGATTTGAGTCCAACCAGCGCTATCTTTCTTTATCGCCAAGGCAGTCTTTGCGGCGGAATTGGTCGCCGGAATTAGAGCCTGACCGAGCGACAAATCTGCCAAATTCTGCGGTTGCATCAAATAGCGAATAAACGCTGCCGCAGGTTTCTTATAGTTGCTCTGACTCGATATTGAGTATGTTTGTGGATTAGCACCCTGTGCATCAGAAACGGTACCTTTGAGAAGTGGAAGAGCGGTCCAATGGAAACCTGCTGCCTGGGCTGCGACATCTAGATCGGATGCAACATAACTTCCACCAACGATCATCGGGTACTTTCCAGCAAGGAACGGTGCCTCATTAGCGCCGCCACTAATAAGAGTGGAAGCTGGATCAATTGTCTTGTCATCAAAAATCATTTGATGAACACGATCAGGGACAGCCAGTTCCTTGTTAGTGACGTCAATCTTAGGACCACCGGCAGTTGTCAAACCACGGAAGTAAACGCCACCGAAGTTTGTTGCCATGATCATAAATGTTGCCGCTGGTGATTTCAGACCCCAACCAACTGCATACTGTGTTGGAGTGGTCAATTTCTTTGCTAATGCTCGGAAGTCATCCCAAGTTAAAGTTCCCGAACCAACTGGAATCGGAACTCCCGCCTTCTTAAATAGATCTACATTTGCAAAAATTGTATAAGTCTGGGTCATGGTTGGAACTCCGTACAGCCTTCCCTTATATGAACTGGTCTGCCAAAGACCAGCGGGTATATCAGACTGTAAAGGTTTCATATCTTTGGTGATGTCGGCAACGTAGCCTTGCTTTGAGAACTCCAAGAGGGAAGCGGCTTCCAATTGGAAGATATCTGGGGCCACATTGCCAGCAAATGCTGTGGTGAGTTGAGAATTAATATTGTTGGGATCTCCGTACACAATCTTTACCGTCGTCGCTGGATTTGCCTTATTCCAGTTACCTACGATTCGCTCAATATTTGCTACATCGGCGGGTAGATAAGATGGGGTCAAGAAGGTCATCTGGACGCTCGCCGCACGAGCAGGTGTCAGAGTGACACCTAATGACACGGCGAGGGTAAGAGCTGACAAACCTGCAATGCGGCGGCGTGTTGAGCCTTTCGCAAATAAATTGAAGCCTTTCATAAACTGCTCCTTTAGTGTGAGTCTTACAATTTGGGTGAATATGCAAAGCCTTGTAACTGTCTTCAACTGCTCAAAAAATGGAATCCACCTCCTTCACCCCTTAACCGCGCCTGATAAAAGGCCAGTCGCAAATTTGCGTTGGATAATTGCAAAGACGATTAACGATGGGATAGTCGCAATAAATGCTCCCGCCGCTAGTGGACCCAGTAGTACTTGCCCCTCTGAACCCATGAATCGTGCCAGCAACAAAGGCAATGTCTCTTTCCCGGGTGACTGTATGAGTACCAGTGCAAAGAAAAATTCATTCCATGCCGATACAAAGGTAAAGAGACTAGTTGCGATAATTCCAGGTACTAACAAAGGTAGAACTATTTGAGTGAGTATTTTTAGTGAAGAGGCTCCATCAACCGCTGCGGCTTCTTCTAGGTCTTTCGGTATTGCCGACACATACCCGCGGATCATCCACAGTGCAAAAGGTAAGTTTGCAACGACATAAACAAGCATGAGTCCTGGAAGCGAGTTAAGTAATCCAATTTTTCGAACCACTATAAATAACGGAATGATAATCAGCGAAACTGGGAAAACCTGACTTATCAAAATCCATCCGGTTGCAACGTGTCCAACCGCCCTACGCAAACGCGCCATGGCATACCCAGCTGGGACCGCCAAAAGAATAGTGGCAAACATCGTGATTGTTGCCACGAATAGACTGTTAAATATAGATTGAATCAGCCCACGTTTTTGCAGTATCTCGATGTAATTATGGAAATACAATCCTTGAGGAAATAAAGACTGTTTTAACTTAAGAAGTTCATAAGGGGTTTTAAGGGAAGTTGTAAGCATCCAAAGAAAAGGAAATCCCAGAAATAACACGTAACCGCAGACAGCGGCGTAGGTCAAGAGAAGAGAAATCGAGAATTTACTCTTTCTCTTTATTTGTTGAATTCCCGAAATTGCAATTGCCATATCCCTATGCCTCCTTCCTGTTGCTTACCTTTAGATAAATACCCAACATGCCTAAAATTGCAAGTGCCATCACCACTCCCATGGCCGCGGCGTATCCAAAATTCCCGTATTTGAACGATTCGTTATAGACAAAGAGTGCGGGAAGCAATGTCTTCCCACCTGGTCCCCCAGCTGTCAAAACATAAATCAATCCGAAGGAACTAAATTGCCAAATAATGTTGAGGGAAACTAAAGCAGAAGTTATAGAGCGCACTGCAGGGAGAGTTACATATCTAAACCTCTGCCAGGCATTTGCGCCATCAATGCGGGCAGCTTCAACGGTTTCAAGTGGAATTGATTGCAGAGCAGCGAGAAGGGATACAGTGATGACTGGCATCGCAACCCATGCGCCGATAACAATGACCGTGGGAAGTGCGGTATTAAAATCTCCTAGCCAGTTTCGATCTGCGTACGGCAGGTGAAATGTCCGCAACAAACCATTAAATGGACCTGCTTGCGGGTTGAGGAGAATAGACCACATGATTGCTACGACCACGGGTGGCATGGCCCACGGGACCAAGGACAGTGTTCTGAGTAACCCACGAAATCTCAGTTCGCGGTTAAGCAGCAGAGCAAGTCCAAATCCCAAAACCATTGCGAGAAGAGTTACCGAGACTGCCCATACAATGCCGATTTTAAAGGAATTCCAATAAAGACTGTTGTGCATCAATCTGGCAAAGTTATGAAATCCAATAAATGAAGCGTGAAAATAGCGACCTGCTTCTTGGTCCGTGAAAGCAGTGTATACAGCTTGACCGATCGGAATCAGACTCAAAATAGCTACTGCAACGAACGCCGGTAATGCATAGATCCACGCACCTTTACTGTAAGAGGCGTGAGAGGAAGTTTTTAACTTCACTTTTGGTTACCTACAACCGAAGATAATCGGATTGTCAATTCTGGTTCGATAACTTCTTGTTCTATTGGCTTATCGGGATTCGCAATGCGACGAAGTAACATTTGCGCTGCTACGACTCCACGCTTCTCAGCGTGAAGATCTACACTTGTTAAAGCAGGATTAAGGACAGTTGATAATTCGGTGTTGTCGATTCCAACAACGGCAATATCTTTTGGAATAGATAATTTTTTCTCTGCTAAATATCTCATAACACCTGATGCCACTAGATCGTTAACGCAGACAAAAGCGTCGTACTGTGAGAAATTTTTAATAGATGCCGCTACTTCATAGCCAGCCTTTGAAGTGAAGTCTTCCGCTTGCAAAAGCAAATCATTTGAAACTGCCAAATCATTCTTCGCCATTGACTTTTCGAATCCTTGTTTGCGCCGAATACCGGGGCTGGTGGTTAGCGGTCCATTTATTAGCGCAATCTTTTTTCGCCCAGTTACGGCTAGATGATCCACAGCAAGTGCTATTCCCTTACCGGAGTCGATATATACGTTATCTACAAGCAGTCCTTCGGGGCGAGTTCCAATTAAAACTACAGGAATAGGAAGGGCCATAACTAATTGAGTTATCTCAGGTGAACTATAGATAGGGGAGAAAATGAGCCCGTCGGCATAACCCCGAGACAAGGTCTTGAGTTGAGTGATGATCTCATCTGTCGACGACACAGAGGATGAGAGGATGAGACGATATTTGGACTCACGGAGAACCTGATCAATTCCTCGAGTCATTGCTAAGTAGGCCGGGTTTCCAATATCGGCAAAAGATAGGCAGATTTGATCGCTCTGTCGGACCTTTAGCGTCCGTGCAGCTGAGTTCGGCTCATAATTTAATTCAGCAATTGCCTCCTGGACGCGAGCCACGGTGTGGGGTTTAACCGGTATTCCGTTTATTACTCGCGAGACCGAAGCCACTGACACGCCAGCTCTCAACGCCACAGCGTTAATTGTCGGGCTAGCCATCACTCTTCCTCCTTAAACTGTAAACGATTACAAGAGCAATATCCGTACAGTAAACGATTACAAAACAATGTCAAGGATTTTGGCTTAGAATCTTTATAACAAATTAGACTCGGGCACCATGAGCCACGAAGAGACGAAAGTTTTTCCATCGAACCCACCGCCAGTTATAGCGATCGTTGGCAGCGCCAATATCGACCTCACTGCATACGGTAAGGAGCTGCCTTCGGCTGGTCAGACCCTTACAGGAGAGGCGTTTTCCCAAGGCTTCGGTGGAAAAGGGGCGAATCAAGCCGTTATGTCCGCCTTAGCTGGCGGTAAGGTCTACTTTGTAGGGGCTATCGGAAATGATGAATTTGGAAATTCTGTACTGAGTAATTTCCAAAAATATAACATCGATACTCGAAATATAACTAGCCTAGACACGTTTACAGGTGTTGCCCATATATGGGTAGATGGCCACGGAGAAAATCGAATCCTTATCATTCCAGGAGCAAATGGGCATATCGATGCCAACAAGGTGAGGACAGCGATCGAAAATATTCCAGATTTGCGGATAGTTGTAGGCCAATGCGAAATTCCTCAAGAGGCAACTTTGGCTGCATTTGAGGCGGCTAAAGCACGTGGGGTAATCACGATTTTGAACCCAGCTCCGTATCAGGAACTTCTTCCTGAACTTCTAGAAGTCAGTGATTGGCTGGTGCCCAATCAGACAGAATTTGCCGAATTAGATCCGCATTCTCGGCTACCAGACTCGGATGAGCTTATCGCCTCGCTTCGTCCCAGCCAAAATCTAATAGTGACGCTGGGTGAAAGCGGAGTAGCGATCGCCGAACTTGGTAGAGGAGTGGCAAGAGTTCCCTCCCCCAAAGTCGACATGGTGGATTCCACCGGGGCTGGAGATTGTTTTATTGGCGCGTTTGCTACTGCCTTGGGTAATGGGTTGGATCCCGCTCGTTCGGCGACATTTGCTACCAGAGTAGCCGCGCTAAGTGTGACTAAAAAAGGAGCTCAAACCTCTTATCCTTCAATTGCGGAGATGCGGCAAATTCTCGAATTGATGGGCGAGTAGAGAAAGAATAATGATTTCTTTTCTCGCAATTCCAGAATAGATTGGTTTAGGCAAATAGAGATCTTACCCTGCAAAGTTATTACCCTACTACTTAGATTAGTAGACTGCAGGAAAAGGCACTTTATCGAATACAAATTTTATCGATCGATTGAAATCTACACGTCAATGAGTAGTGACCCAGGAGTGGAAAATCTAAATTGAGTGCAAAAATTAGATCAAATGGGTCTCACTGACGCTATTTATACAGTGAGTAACCGTCTCTAATCTCCATTTCTATGATTCAATCATCAAAAGTTTGGGGTTGAACCCTGTCTGATGTGAATAAGTCCCAAACAACGCACTTGGCAACGACGAATATCCGAAGCCCTGTAGTTCAATCGCTCCTACCAATTTGATCTAAGAGCTTAGGCAATCTCCGCAGTGACAAACTTCGGAATCTCAACATCAGGACGCATATGACCTTGGTGAGCTCTTAGTGAAGCCTCGTGATAGAGCTCGATTTCGGCAATCTTTGCTGGATCTTGGTACGGACGGCCGTCTACTAATGGACCTACGCCGCCATCCATGACTGCAATGACATCTTCTCCAGAAAGAGTTTTATAGGTCTCGAGTGCATGAGCCAAAGCCATAACCTTCGCTCTGTTTTCAGTCAAGATTTGCTCTGCCTTAACTAGCAAACTTGCAAGATTGCTTTCAATGCGATCAGCCAACATACCTTTAATTGGTTTGGCATCATCGCCCGGACCTTTGCCGCCACCAGGAGCACCGACTTCAAAGCGACGGTTCGAAGCGTGAGAACTGACGGTGGAGCCCATTCCCCAATGCCCTTCCATGAAACTTGCGATCGTTGTTGCACTCTCCAAGTCACCCGATACTCCGGATGAGTTATCGCCTTGGAAGAACAAGCGCTCTCCAGCGAGGGAGGCGAGTGAAACAAGAATGTCTGCTTCATACTCACTGCGCCATCTGGTGAACTGATCATCTGGCGGAATCGATGCAACCATCCCAAGGTAATTCGAACCTTTTTCAATCGTCGCGAGATCGATCGACATATGGTGGCGAACCAGGTGTGCCATGACCCCGTGGCAGGCCTCATGCACTGCAACTGCGTGACGCTCGCGCTCGATGTATTCGACATCTTCTGCGGGACCAAGATCCTTCAATTGCTTGGCTCTGATGACATCAGCGAAGGAGATTGAATCGCGGCCTTCTCTGATTGCGAGAATCAATGCCTCATTAATTGTGTCCTTAATAATTGCTCCAGTTGCGTAAGGAGTTATAACCGCTAGTTTTTCAACCTCTTCATCGGTGAGGTTGTTGGAAACTTTTGCTAGGTAGCCTTGATAGGTACGGATGCGTCCTGCCTTACTTGGATATCCGACGCGGTACATGCGATCAATACGACCTGGGCGGAGAAGGGCTTCATCGAGAGCTTCCGGCAAGTTGGTGGCCATGACAACCAAGATGCGATATTTCGGTGGGTTCTTTGGACGAAGTCCCAGGGTGCGGCGAACAATGCGATTGAAGAATCCACGCGGCTTCTTCAAGCCAGATAGTTCGGTGAGCAGGGCTTGGAGTGTGCCCATACCTCCGCCGCCACCAGCAAGAGCGGAGTTAGCAACGAAACCTTCTTGTCCCGCTGCCATTGCTTCACGCAATACGAGGGATGCAGCGGTCGGACTTAGAAAATTTGCACCGTTGCAAGAGTTTGCAAGGAATGGTGACTTCTTGGCGTAAGCACCTTGTCCTCCACCGACGGATGCACCGCGGTTACCGAGGGAGTCCGCTTCATCAAAGAAGACAACTACTCCGCCGTAGCGGAGTGCAAGCTTGCGGAGTTTTCTGAAAAGTGATTTAACTTTTAAAACACCAACACCGAAGAACATGGCATTGAAGGCACCTGGGTCAACGAAGACGAAGGGCTTGCCGGTTTCACCAGCCATAGATTCGGCCATAAGCGTCTTACCGGTTCCTGGAGGACCCCAAAGCAGGATTCCGCCTGGAACATAACCGCCGTGCTTCTCGATCTCTTCTGGAGTTTCAAGGAAGAAGAGATTCTCTCGAATCCGGTTGAGCACGTGATCCTGGCCCCAGACATCACTGAAACGGGTGCGGATATCGTCTGGGAAATAGGTATCAATTCCACCGCGGCTCAAGAACCAGAACATTGCGCCGAATTGGATAATGATGAAGAAAACCGCAAAAGCTAATTGCCCTAGGAGAGGCAGCGAGGACCAGAGCGCCTTAGGGGCTAAGAAGAGAGCAGTGATTGGGGCTTCCTTATAGACCGCTCCCAAAATAACTGCGAGCAGCGCAATAAGAAGTATGACCTTAATGAGGCGCGAGATCCGGAATCGGTTCCAGTCCCCGATTCGATTGATCTGGCGATCAACAAAGGCAAAGTAGCGATTCCAAAAGCCATGATACGGAGCAAGTTTCTCCGCCAAGATAAAGTGAATCTGTCGAATTACTTCTATGCCAAACAAAGCCAAGAGCCACCAGCGCGAGTGGACTTGCTGCACGATCGCATCATGGATGGTGAGGATCGGATCATTGGCAAGTGAGGCCCAGACAAGTACAACAAAAACGAGCACGAAGGTTAGAAAGAACTTGATCCGATCAAACAATGCCAAATGGACGCGGGTCTTGCGATCAGTATCTCTTAACCGACTAGGAGTCACTTCTGTTTTGATCTCTTCAATAGACATTAGTTAGACCCCCTAAAGGTAAAAGACTTAACAATCTTTTCAATCATGCTCTGATTCTTTGTATAGCAAGCGGTCGTGCAGCGGGCAATAAACATGACAAGCATGTGGTGATCATTCGAGAGCAATCCAGTTTGATTGAGAGTCTGGCTCACACCGTTCGAGGTGAAATCAAAGACGGTGTGCACTCCGCGTCCACCCTTTTGAACCGCTTCTTCATCAGTGGCCACGTTATAAACAGGAATGGATGACGCAGTTCCATCCTCCCAAGTAGAAAGTGGTACAACAAGATTCCGTAGATCGTTATAAGAAACTTGCTGGATCTCATCATTTGTTAGCCCACGCACTCTCACATAGACCACTGGTTGTTCTGGTGCGGTTAACGAGAGAACATCGCTCGCACTGAATTTAGATTGAGCAGAGAAGGCAATTTGATAGTGAACGAGCGCCAAGCGTTCTGCCGCACCTTGAGCAGTTGAAAGTGATTCTTCGTGATTCAAATCTTTTGTTGAAATCGTGTGCCAACCATTTGGAACAGCAAAGTAAACGCCATCTTTGCTATCGCTTCCATATTGCTGCGAGCTCTGCGCACAACCCGTCAGCACGAGAGAGCAGAGGGTCGCCACCGCGACCAGACCAAGTCCGCGTCGAAAAACCATTGGAATATCGTGCCGTAAATTGGCACTTTTGCTAACTCGAAATTGGCGCCTTAGGCGCTCCAAATTGTCTTAACTGAGGGCTGTGAGGGTCTTGGCCTAACCGCCCTGTCGACATTTCTCGGAGCAATACTTTACAGAATCCCAGTCACGAGCCCATTTCTTGCGCCACTCAAAAGGGAGTTTGCACCTCTCGCACACCTTGGGTTCAAAGCCGTTCTTGGCTCTAGCCTTCATGGGCTAATCCCCGATCCAGGAGTTTGGTCCAGTACCGAATTACAAATGAGTTCCTGTTGGAAGCGATCCAGCGATATCCCCTGCGACCAATTGGTCCGAGGGAGCGTAATAAAAGCGCGGCTAACCGATTGCCTCTGGCTTTGAGCAGGATGGCGATTGCGGCCGCGCCGGCATATTTACTGGTGGGAGTTACTACAAAAACCGATTGTGAACATGCCTCAAATGACAATCCATATCGCTCAAGTTCTGCGTCGTGGAAGGAGATCGAAGCTACTTCCAATTTCAGTTTCAGCCAACGAAGCCAAGCTATGCAGAAATCACATTGACCGTCGTAAATGACAATGGCCGAGATTGACTCGTGAGTCATTTCAGCGCCTTGCTGATCGACCAGGCCTGCTTTCTGATTTCGGGAATTGCAGTGCTTTCGAATGCCTCACCGGAACGAAGTGGCCCGATCGCATAAATATTTGAATACGTGGAGCCATCCGGCTTCTGCAATAAACCAGTAGAAACATCAACCGACAGCCCCATTCCTAGCGGACCACGAGATGTCTTACCTTCATTAATAAGAGAGATACTTAGTGGGTCGGACAATTCATAATCACGACCGATACATACAGCTAAGTAATCCCCGTGGAAGGAGCGACCATTTTCTAAAGAGATTTTGACTGAATTCTCTGAAGCGGTGGCCCTTGAGACCTTTCCCTTAACCACTTGAATTCGATCTGCAATTATCTCTTCATCAACCCGATCAGCAATATCTGGGGCGATTCGATGTCTGCGCCTGGACCAGGATGAGCCATCAGTTCGTAAAAATTCTTCGCGCTCAGCAGGAGTAAAACTACGCCACATCGCCTCGGTTATGGGACGCAAACCATCAACTGCCTCACGCCACTTATCTCCCGCTGCCGCTAAGTAGGTGCGGAGTTTTTCTAACGTATTTACTTCATCCAGAGTTGGATTAAATGGATTGATAGGTGAGCTCTGGTGGCGTTCGGGCAGATTGCCTGAACCTGAAATAGCGATCACCTTATTGTGGGGATTGCGTGCTAAATGAGTCATGGCAATATCAATAAAACTGAGGCCAGTGCCAAAGCAGATCAAGTTCTGACATGAAGGAAGGTCATCCCCATCCCAGACATCAATGATGATGCGGGCATTTGCTGGCTGCCCCAGCAGGAAATCAGGCACGCGAGCTTTGCCGTGGCCCATCGCCAACACAACTGTGTCGTAGATGCGAGTTGATCCCGAGGAAGAAGTGGCGGTCACCTGGCCACTATCTTGCTGCTCAATATCTATAACAAGATCTGGAATGTGGTTAACCGCAGTGCCGAGGCGATCTCGAAGATAGGTGCTGTAATTGCGGCGCTCCATAAAAGAATAAGCCGCAGCGCTTGACCATTGGACGAAATCATCTGGAGCATCTTCAATCGCGCTCATCTTCGCAGTCGGCACATTGAGCCGATGCATCGCGTCGCGAGTTTGATAGGCCAGCCCTTCACCCAAAAGTTCGCGTGGTTCAGCGATATCAATCTGATGTGGATCGACTCCACTACTAATCAGGGCAATCGCCGTGATTACTCCAGAAGCGCCTCCGCCAACAATCAAATATCTCTTGGGTGCCGAATCCATGCTCAGATCTTGCCATCATCTGGGAGCGAAGTTCTTACCGAGCAAGCCAGAGTGGGCTGAAGCCACCTAGTAGAGTTCTAGTCGGTGAAGATGGGATGAACATGAGTGAAACTAGCTCCTTTGATGCGACCGCGCCTTTGGCGGTTCGCCTTCGCCCTGCCTCAGTAAATGAGTTATTGGGTCAACACCATCTACTTCAACCTGGTTCGCCACTTGTGAGATTAATTGATGGTGAGGCCAAACACATCACCAGCGTTCTCCTTTATGGTCCTCCGGGAAGTGGCAAGACAACGCTTGCAAAGATGATCGCTCACTCTGACTCACGCGAGTTTGTGGAACTCTCAGCAGTAAGTAGTGGTGTCGCGCAAGTACGTGAAGTGTTGAACGATGCACAAGAGCGACTTAATACAGAAGGTCGAGAGACAGTTCTCTTTATTGATGAGGTGCATCGTTTCTCTAAGGCACAACAAGATGCGTTACTTCCTGGAGTAGAAAATCGCTGGGTGACTCTTGTAGCTGCGACTACTGAGAATCCATCGTTCTCCATCAACTCTCCCCTGCTCTCGCGCTCGATTGTGCTTACGCTCCGTGCCATTCCGGATGCCGATATCGGCAAGTTGATCGACCGCGCGCTGAGCGATCCGCGTGGATTAAATAATGAAGTCACGATCGAAGGTGATGCTCGAGATGCTCTGATCAGATTGGCCGCAGGTGATGCTAGACGCGCACTTACTTATCTCGAGGCAGCAGCAGGAGCCTCCGATAAAGAGATAACTACTTCAACTCTAAATAAGGCCGTGGATCGCGTTATCCAGAATTATGACCGTGGTGGAGATAATCACTATGACGTCTCCAGCGCCTTTATTAAAAGTATCCGCGGCTCCGATGTCGATGCAGCAATGCATTACTTAGCCCGCATGCTTGAGTCAGGCGAAGATCCCAGATTCATCGCCCGCAGGATGATGATCAGCGCGAGTGAAGATATTGGACTAGCTGATCCCCAGGCACTTGGGATTACAGTTGCAGCAGCTCAAGCCGTCGCCATGATTGGAATGCCG
>Ga0364867_10535_pt1 | contig 19082 bp, 12 predicted proteins | sample ExccelAu500001D4_3_FD_206915 | JGI IMG/M metagenome (GOLD analysis project Ga0364867, IMG submission 206915) | Enriched cells from Trout Bog Lake Hypolimnion, Wisconsin, USA - BchlTB.Aug13.5000.01.D4 | ecosystem: Environmental > Aquatic > Freshwater > Lake > Hypolimnion/Profundal zone | place...
GCGGATACGCGCATCGTCATTGAATACTACAGCTATTTATGGCAATCCTTATCAAAGGCAGCAGAGGCCATGGGCCGTAAAATTCCCCAAGGCGAGCAAAATTGGCTTACCTTTGAGGATATTAATAATTTCTTGAAATTGTCGGATTTCGAGACCGTGAAAAGGGAGCGCATCACACTTTTGCCTTTTAATATTTGGGGCATTAGTTTTTTGACCAATAAATATTTGGCCAAGCTGCCTCTTTTAAATGCCTTGACCCTAAACCATTTTATCGTCGCGCGGCCTTTAGTGGAGCCTGTGAAGGACTATTCCGTGAGCATCTTGGTCCCTTGCCGTAATGAAAAAGGCAATATCGATCAGGCCATCACCCGCACCCCTGCCTTCGGCAGCCATCAAGAGTTTATTTTTGTCGAAGGTCATTCCAAGGACGGAACATATGAAGAAGTGGAGCGTGTCATCAAGGCTTATCCTGACAAGGATATCAAACTTTTTAAGCAACAAGGCAAAGGCAAAGGGGATGCCGTGCGTTCTGGTTTTGCCCAAGCGCAGGGGGAAATATTGATGATCCTGGATGCAGACTTGACCGTTGCTCCGGAAGAATTACCTAAATTTTACCAAGCTATTAAAAGCGGCAAGGGCGAGTTTATTAATGGATGCCGCCTGGTCTATCCCATGGAAGATGAAGCCATGCGGTTTTTGAATCTGGTGGCCAATAAATTTTTCGGGCTGTTTTTTTCCTGGCTTTTGGGACAGCGTTTTAAAGATACCTTATGCGGGACCAAGGTGATTTCCAAGCATCATTATGATGAGCTTGCCGCTAATCGTCATTATTTCGGTGATTTTGATCCCTTTGGGGATTTTGATCTGATTTTTGGGGCGGTGAAACTTAATTTGAAGGTGCTTGAGCTTCCCATCCGTTATAAAAGCCGTACCTATGGCACCACTCAAATTCAGCGCTTCCGTCACGGCCTCTTGTTATTTAAGATGTGCGGCTTTGCCATGAAGAAAATTAAATTTATCTAAATGCACCCGTAAAACACTTGAGGCCGCGGCCCTAATGTGTTATCGTAATCGAATTACTTATGGCTGAAAAAGTTAAAAATAAAAAACTCAGCATTACCGCCGAACAGGAACTGCAGATCCTGCGCAACATCGTGGATATTGCCTCCTCCGAACTGGATTTGCATTTAACCCTGCAGTTGATTGTCAAGATCGTCACCGAGATGACGGATGCCGATTCTGTTTTTATTTATCTTTTCGATGACAGCAAACAAAATTTGGTGTTGATGGCATCTAAAACCGCCCATAAAAAAGAATTGGGCAATGTGGTGCTGAAGGTGGGCGAAGGTATTACCGGCTGGGTGGCCCGTGAAAATGAAACAGTGGCCATTAAATCCAAGGCTTACCGCGACCCCCGTTTTAAGAGTTTTGATGTGCTCCCCGAAGACCGCTACGAAGCCTTTCTGTCCGTGCCGATCATATATAAGGGAAAGGCCATTGGCGTTACCAACGTCCAACACAAAAGCCAGCAGGATTATTCTGCGGAAACTGTTAATTTAATTGAAATGATCGCCAAGCAGGTGGGCGGCATCATTGAGCATGCCAGGCTTTATGAAGAAACCAAGCAAAAGGCCCTGCAGTTCGATACCTTGATCAAGGTCAGCCACTCCATTACCAGTGAAGATTATCTCGACGAGATCTTGAATTTGATTGTGGTAGTGACTGCGGAAATGCTTAATTCTAAAATTTGCTCCATCATGCTTTTGGATGAAAAAGGCTCGGAGCTTTCTATTAAGGCAACCCAGTCTTTGAGCCAGGAGTACAAGCAAAAGCCTAATATTAGGGTAGAAAACAGCCTCACCGGTTCCGTGATCAAGACCAAGAAGCCGGCGGAGGTTTATGAAGTGAGCAAGGATGAAAAGTACGCTTACCGCGATTTGGCGCTGAAAGAAGGTTTGACTTCCATGCTGGCAGTACCCATGATCGTTAAGGACAAGGCGATCGGCGTTATTAATGTGTATACTAAGCAGCCGCATCATTTTACCCAAGAAGAGATTAATGTGCTGCAGATTGTGGCTAATCAGGCAGCGGTAGCGGTCGAGAATACTAAGCTCATGCAGGAGGCCTTAAAAGCCAGGGAAGCTTTGGAGACCCGTAAACTGATTGAACGGGCCAAGGGCATTTTAATGAAGATGAACAATCTTTCCGAAGAGGCTGCCTACCGGCTGATCCATAAAAAGAGCATGGACACCTGCAGATCAATGAAGGACATCGCTGAATCTATTATATTGATGGCCGAGTTTCAGAAGTAGATTTCGGTTTCGTCTTGACAGCAGGAGCAGATAGGTTTATATTATCTTGAGGTTATAAAGGGCAACGAGGTCCTCTTTTTCAGCCGCAGGCTGATCCGCCTTAGGCGGAAAAACAGCGGTAACGAGAAAGAGGTTTTTTTATCTCCAGATCGGGAGGGTTTTATGCCAGCAACTACCAAAAGAACAACAACTAAAACAACTGCCGCTAAAAGCAGGGTTGAAATTCCCTCACCCCAAACAACTTACGCGGGCAATGATTTTTATCGAAAGGTGCAAGAAAAAGCCTATGAGTTGTTTGTGGCACGGGGTTGTGATCATGGTTACGACGTCGAGGATTGGCTGGCAGCGGAGCAGATTGTCAAGGGTGAATAAAATTTCTTGACAAAAATATTTTTAGCGGGTATAGTTACATCGTAGTTTGAAATACAAAGAAAGTCTGAAGCATTGATGTTTTAGACAGAAACACGGCCAATGATGGGTCCTCTTAAGTGAAGTAGTAGAAACACGAAGGGGATTTTTTATTTTATACTGCCAGGAACTGGCAGGGGCAATGGGGTCCGATTTTATGTGCAAAGAAAAGCACAGGAAATCGGATTTTTTATTGTCTAAAACAGGAACATCAAGAGATTTGTTAAAAAGAAAGGTATGCGCATATGTACGCAACCCAAACTATTAAAAAGTTGCAACCCTCTAGATTTATTGCATTTATGTTCGTGTCTATGCAGATCATTTTGGCTTTGAGTATATTTATTGCTCTTGAATCACATCTCGTCTAAATAATCTAGGCAAAAGTAAGCGGGGCTGGGAACAGTCCGCATTACCTTAATAGCTAAAGCCAACCCAAGAAATAGGGATAAGGCATTTTAGCCGGCAGCACCGTTTTGTTTCTAAAGAAAATCAGTACAGGTCTAACCAGTAATAAACAGGAGGTAAAACGTAATGGGAACAACACCAGCACCAGTAAACCCCTTAAATTCGGGGGATATCGCCTGGGTTCTGACATCAGCCGCGCTCGTTCTGGCGATGACAGCACCTGGCTTGGCCTTGTTTTATGGCGGTATGGTCAGGCGCAAAAATGTTATTAGCATCCTGATGCAATGTTTTATGTGTTTGTCTATCGTCAGTGTGCTATGGGTGGTCTATGCTTACAGCTTAGCATTCGGACCTGGTCATGGTTTCTTAGAACCATATATCGGCGGTTTGGATTGGTTCATGTTAAAGGGTGTGGATATGACTGCCCCGTCAGGCTATGCACCGACAATTCCTGGGCAAGCTTACATGATCTTCCAGGCCATGTTCGCGGTTATCACACCAGCCCTCGTTATCGGTTCATTTGCCGAACGTGTTAAATTCTCCGCATGGGTATGGTTCACCATTCTTTGGTTAACCTTTGCTTATTGTCCTATTGCTCACATGGTTTGGGCCGCTGATGGTTTAGCCGGTCATCAATGGGGTGCTTTGGACTTCGCCGGTGGTACTGTCGTTCACATGAACGCTGGTATCGCAGGTTTAGCTACCGCTTTATATTTAGGTAAGCGTATTGGTACAAACAAACCTGGTATGCACAATGTGCCTTTCGTTATGATCGGCGCTTCTTTACTGTGGTTCGGCTGGTTCGGTTTCAACGCCGGTTCTGCGGTTGAAGCTCACGACGGTTTGGCAACTTCTGCCTTCGTTGTGACCAACACCGCAACTGCTGCTGCAGCGATCAGCTGGGCTGCTTGCGAATGGATCTTTGCCGGCGCACCTACCTTAGTCGGTGCTTGTTCTGGCGCTGTTGCAGGTCTCGTTGCCATTACTCCGGCTTCCGGTTTCGTGGATGTCGGTGGTTCTTTATGGATCGGTTTTTTAGTCAGCGTCTTCTGCTATTGCATGGTAGCATTCGTAAAACCGAAATTCGGTTATGATGATACCTTGGATGCTTTCGGCGTGCACTATATCGGTGGTTTGTGGGGTGCTTTAGCCACTGGTTTGTTCGCTGTTAAGGCAGTCAATTCAGGCGGTTCAGGTGTGTTTGATGGTAATCCCGGTCAGTTTATGATCCAGGTCAAGGCTTGCTTGTTGACCACCATCTACACCTTCATCATGACATGGATCATCTGCCTCGTCATCGATAAAACCATCGGTATGCGTGCTTCTGCCGAGGATGAAACGATTGGTATTGACTTAACACAGCACCATGAGCGTGCTTATACCATCCTAGACTAAAAAATTATTGATAAAGGAGGCTTATTACCATGAAATTAATTGTTGCAGTAGTTCAGCCTTATAAGCTCGAAGATGTTAAGCAAGAGCTCTATGCGGCGAATGTAAATCTTATGACTGTATTTGATGTGGTTGGTCACGGTCGCCAGGTTGGCGTTGATGAGTATTACCGCGGCGCCAAGGAAACGGGTAATTTGCTCCGTAAGGTGCAATTAGAGATCGCAGTCAACGAAGATTTCGTTGAGCCAACGATCAAAGCCATCATCAAGGGCGCCCGTACCGGTAAAATCGGGGATGGTAAGATTTTCGTCCTTGATTTGCCCAGATGTATCCGCATCCGCACGGGTGAGGAAGGTTCTAAGGCCATCGGTTAAAACCGTACCTTGGTAGAATGGATGGGGCACAGGAGATGCCCTGTGCCCCATCTTTATCAGATTTGATTTTCTGCAGGGACAAAAGATCTTGACAATGCGAATGTTAAAGGTTATCATTCAAAATCATTTTGACGAGGGCGTTGATGTCCTCCTTGACAGCCAAGACTTGGGTTTGTTCAGGGAGGATTTTGTTTTTTATAGGGAGCAGGTAAAAGTTTAACCGTTTTAACAAGGGGGATTATTATGAGTCAAGCTCGCGAAGAGGTTATCCAGGCTTGCGCTGAAGAAAGCTGCGGTTGTGAAGCCAACTACAGCGAACATTTGCCTGAACATTTTGGCGAAAACGTATTTAGTCTCAAGGTGATGAAGGAAATGCTGTCACCAAAGGCGTTCGTTGCCATCGAGAAAACCATTAAGGAAGGTGGTAAATTAGACCACTCCATCGCTGATGAAGTGGCTGAAGCCATGAAGAAATGGGCCATCTCCAAGGGAGCCACGCACTATACCCATTGGTTCCAGCCTTTAACAGGTGTCACCGCTGAAAAGCACGATTCCTTTATTGATTGGGATGAGAAGGGTGGCATTGTCTTGAGTTTCTCTGGTAAGAACCTCATTCAAGGCGAGCCGGATGCTTCGTCCTTCCCATCAGGCGGCTTGCGTGCAACTTTTGAAGCCCGCGGTTATACCGGTTGGGATCCGACTTCACCGGCCTTTATTAAAGAAGGTCCTGAAGGTGCAACCCTCTGCATCCCGACCTTTTATATCGGTTATCATGGCGAAGCATTGGACAAAAAGACCCCATTGCTGCGCTCCATGGTGGCTTTAAGCAAGCAGATTTGCCGCTTAGCCAATCTTTTTGGTATTGATACCAAAGGTAAGCGTGCTTACTGCACCTTAGGGCCTGAACAAGAATATTTCTTGATCGACAAAGCCCATTACGAAGCCCGTATGGACCTGGTGCAAACCGGCCGTACCCTCTTTGGGCGTAAGCCTGCCAAGCATCAACAGCAGGAAGATCATTATTTCGGTGCTATCAAGCCGCGCATCATGGGCTTCATGGAAGATTTGGACCGTGCCTTGTGGGCTTTGGGTATTCCTTCCAAGACCCGTCACAACGAAGTTGCTCCAGCCCAGTATGAAATGGCGCCGATCTATGAAGATTTAAATTCAGGCGTTGATCACAACATGATTGTTATGGATTTGATGCGTCAAATCGCAGACAAGCATGGCTTGGTTTGTCTCTTGCATGAGAAGCCTTTTGCTGGTGTTAATGGTTCCGGTAAACACAATAATTGGTCTGTGTCCGGTCCCGACGGTAAGAACTGGCTGTATCCGGGCAAGACCCCGCATGAAAATGCTAAATTCTTGACCATGCTCTGTGCGGTCATTGCAGCAGTTGATTCTTACGCTGATCTTTTACGCGTCACTGTTGCCACTGCTGGTAACGATCACCGTTTGGGTGCTAACGAAGCTCCTCCGGCCATTGTGTCCATCTTTTTAGGTGACCAATTGACTGATATTATCGAGCAGATTGAAAAGGGCGGGGCTAAGTCTTCTAAAGAAGGCGGCACCATCCACGTCGGTGTTGATGCATTACCGACCTTAGCGAAGGATACCACTGACCGTAACAGAACTTCACCGTTCGCATTCACCGGTGCCAAGTTCGAATTCCGTGCTGTTGGTTCCAATCAAAATCCTTCTGCGGCTAACATGGTGCTTAATACCATCGTGGCTGAAGCGATCAGCAATATCTGTGATCAGCTGGAAGCTGCTAAGGGTAAAGATTTCAATGCCTCGTTGCAAAAGATCCTTCAGGAGATCATCAAGAAACATAAACGTGTTCTTTATAACGGTGACGGTTATGTGGAAGCATGGCAAAAGGAAGCCAAGAAGCGCGGCCTTCCCAATTTCAAGACTACACCGGAAGCCTTGGAAGCGATCAAGGTTAAAAAGAATATCGATGTGCTGGTCAAGCATGGTGTTCTTTCTGCTGTTGAAATTGCTTCCCGTTATGAAATTAATAAACATGCTTATGATACGGTGACAGCCTTGGAAGGTAATTGTGCTGCTACCATCGCCCGGACCCAGTTGATTCCGGCTGCCTTGGAATTCCAAGCACAGTTATCATCTGTTAAGAGCGTTGCTCAAAAGAAATTGCAGAAAACTGTATCAGGTCTCATCGACAAGGCTTTAGGTGCTGCCGATGTCTTGGATGCAGCCATTGAGAAGCATGATTCAGCTAAGACTAATGCAGCGATGCTTAAATTACGTGAAGCCATCGATGCCTTGGAAGGTGTTGTGCCGGCTAATATCTGGCCTTTGCCTAGCTACGCTGAAATGTTGCTCATGAATGCGTAATTAGTTTTTAAGTCGAAGATACAAAGGCCCGCCATAATTTGTGGCGGGCCTTTTGTTTTATAGTATAATCTTTTCATTCCAGGAGAGAGCTATGATCCTAATCGTCAAGCATATTGATATCGAGGGTCCGGGAACCTTGGGGGACTTTTTAAAATCACAGGGGGAAGATTTTAAAATCATCGAATTGGGTGCCGGAGAAAAGTTGCCTTCAGATCTTTCTCTTTTCAAGGCTGTTGTGGTTTTAGGCGGTCCGATGAATGTCGATGAGGAAGATAAATACGCTTTCTTAAAGCCGGAAAATGAATTCATCCAGAAAGTTTTAAATGCAGAGATCCCTTATTTGGGGATCTGTTTAGGGTCACAGTTATTAGCCAAGGCTGCAGGGGCACGGGTAATTAAGTCACCGGTCAAAGAAATTGGATGGTACAATATCCAACTGACTCCTGAGGGTAAAGGCGATCCGTTGTTTGAAGGCTTTAAGCCACAGGACCCGATTTATCATTGGCACGGCGATATGTTCCAGATCCCTGCTAATGGGAAGTTGTTGGCTACAGCAGAGGGCTGTCCTCATCAAGCCTTGAAGGTCGGCAAGAATGCTTATGGCCTGCAGTTTCACGTCGAGGTGACGGATAAGAGCATTAAGGAATGGTGTGATGAGTATGTGGCCAATGATTTAAAGGGCACGGAGTCTCACGCTAAATCCATGATGGATGATTATTGGAAATATAAGAAGATTTTTGACAACCAGGCAGAGAATTTGTACCGTAACTTCTTGAATATTATAAATGTTAAAAGTATCGTTAGCTCAAATTAATCCTACCGTCGGTGATTTAGCCGGAAATACGCGTAAGATCCTGGATTACACCGCTCAAGCCCAAAAAGCGGGTGCAGCTTTAGTGGTGTTTCCAGAATTGGCTATCTGTGGTTATCCTCCGGAAGACCTTGTCTTAAAGCGGCATTTTGTGGCCAATAATATTAAATCACTGGATGCTTTGGCCAAAAAAGCCCGCGGTATCAGCGTGATCGTTGGTTTTGTTGACAGTGATTCAAAAGGCAATATCTATAATGCAGCAGCACTCCTGAGTCAAGGCAAGGTGCAAGCGGTATACCACAAGCAGCAACTGCCTAATTACGGTGTCTTTGATGAAAAACGTTATTTTAGCGTCGGAGAGACCTTGGGGCTGGTGACCATTGAGGGCATCAAAGTCGGTATTAATGTGTGTGAAGATATTTGGATTGATGGTGCTATTTACCAGGACCAGGTCAAGGCAGGGGCCAAGCTGCTTATTAATATTTCCTCTTCACCTTATCATTCCGGGAAACTTAAAGAACGTGAGGCGCTTTTAAAAGAGCGCGCGAAGAAAATCAAGGTCCCTATCGTCTATGTCAATGCGGTGGGCGGCCAGGATGAGCTGGTCTTTGACGGGGGAAGCATGGTCATGGCGGCCGACGGTAATCTAATGGCCCGTGCCGTGCAATTTGAAGAAACTTTACTCACGGTTGATTTGAAAGCCAAAGAGCATCCCATTGCACCGGCGTTAGACAGCGCTGAGGAGATCTACAAAGCGTTGGTATTAGGAACGCGCGATTATGCAGGCAAGAGCGGTTTTAAGAAAGTGGCCTTAGGCTTAAGCGGAGGGGTGGATTCAGCGCTGGTGGCTGCGATTGCAGTGGATGCTTTCGGCAAAGACAATGTGGTGGGTATTTCCATGCCCACACGCTTTAATAGTAAAGAAACCCGCCGGGATGCGCAAGGTTTGGCCAAGAATCTGGGTATTGAATTTAAAGAGATTCCGATCGGAAAAATATTTGATATGTATTTGAAGACCATGGCGCCTTTTTTTGCCGGCACCGCGGCCAATACGGCTGAAGAAAATATCCAGGCGCGCATCCGCGGGAATATCTTAATGGCCATGGCCAATAAATTCGGATGGCTTATTTTGACGACGGGAAATAAGAGTGAAATGGCTGTTGGTTATTGCACGCTTTATGGAGATATGTCCGGCGGTTATGCGGTGATCAAGGACGTTTTTAAGACCAAGGTTTACGAATTGTGCCGCTATCGAAACCATATTTCCAGGGACGCTGTGATTCCCAAAAGCATCTTACTTAGGGCTCCATCGGCAGAACTGCGGTTAAACCAAACTGATGAAGAAAGCCTTGGCGCTTACGAAGATTTGGATAAAATCTTAAAGGCTTATATTGAAGGACACGCTTCGCCGCAAGACATCGTTGCTTTAGGCATGAATGCCAAGATGGTTGAGAGGACCGTGCGTTTAGTGGACACGAATGAATATAAACGGCGGCAGGCGCCTCCGGGTGTTAAAATCACCGCACGGTCTTTTGGTAAGGATTGGCGCCTACCCATTACGAATAGGTATAAAGAATGAAAGTATCTATTGTTATTCCTGCTTATAATGAAGAGGCAACTATCGAGGAGATCATTGCCAGGGTCAAGGCTGCTGCTTTGCCTACGCATCTGACCAAGGAAATCGTGATCGTCAACGACGGTTCCAAGGACAGGACCGGAGATATTTTAAACCGTTACAGTGAAACCAAGGATTTCATCATTGTCCATCAACAGAATCAGGGGAAAACTGGTGCGCTTCTGACCGGATTTAAAAATGCCACGGGTGATATCCTGCTTATTCAGGATGCAGATCTGGAATATGACCCTAATGAATATACCAAATTATTGAAACCAATTTTGGATGGGCAAACACAGATCGTTTACGGCTCACGTTTTTTGGGCCGCATCAAGGACATGCAGCCCGTGAACCGGGCGGCTAATCTTATTTCCAACTGGACCTTCAGCCTGATTTACGGTGTGCGCCTCACCGATATTAATACCTGTTATAAGATTTTTACCCGTCAGGTGTGGGAGGGGATGACGATTACTTCCCGGAATTTTGCCTTTGAAACCGAATTTACCGTTAAAGCCCTGCGCCGGGGATTTAACATTATTGAGATAGCTATTGATTATAAGGCCCGCAGCCGTGAGGCCGGTAAGAAAATCAACTGGCGTACGGCCATGGAAATGTACTGGCCTATTATTAAATATCGATTCACTCGATGATTTTGTGGCTGCGCTTCTGCCTGTTATTCTCATTCTGCCACGCAACCTATTTCATCCATTATTCTTGCTAGAGGCCCAATAATACAGCACAATTGCGTGAATCTGCAGGCGACTTAAGAACTAATTTAATTTGCATTTTAAGGCGAATAATAATAGAATAACGCTTCTATTTATACTGTTTCTTCAAAGGAGATTGAAGGATAAGTCCTTTGAATGCAATAATTTTCCTTCCTGATGAAAGACTATAGAAGATGAGTTTTCCGTCGAAACAAGGTTTATACGATCCGCAATTTGAGCATGATTCCTGCGGGGTTGGTTTTATTGCCAATATCAAGGGCAATAAGTCGCATGATATTGTTCGCAGCGGGATAGAAATCTTGGAGAATTTGGCCCACCGTGGTGCTTGCGGCTGTGACCCTGAAACCGGTGACGGTGCAGGGATCATGATCCAGATCCCGGATGCCTTTTTCCGCAAGGAATTGGCCCAAATCAATTTAGACCTGCCTGCCTTAGGTGATTACGGGGTGGGATTGGTGTTTTTGCCTACTTCCCTGGATGATTGCAATATTATAGAGAAGTGGACGGAACAGATCATTCATGAGGAAGGCCAGAAATTGATCGGTTGGCGTCAGGTGCCTCATGAGCCTACCAGGATCGGCAAGGTGGCGCGCTCCGTGATGCCGGCTTTTAAGCAGCTTTTTATTGCCCGCGGCACCAAAACCCCTCGGGAGGATTTTGACCGTAAGCTGTATGTGATCCGCAAACGCCTCTGGAACAAGGTGTATCAATCCACCTTGAGTCAGAAGAACCATTATTATTTTTGTTCACTCAACTCGCACACCCTGGTATATAAAGGCCAGTTGATGAGCGAGCAGGTGGACCGCTTCTTCCCTGATTTAAGTGATGCTTCCATGGTCTCAGCCATTGCCATTGTGCACTCGCGCTATTCCACCAATACTTTTCCCAGCTGGTCCCTGGCGCATCCGTACCGCTATGTTGCGCACAACGGGGAAATCAATACCCTGCGCGGCAATATCAATTGGATCCAGGCCCGCGAAAAGCAATTTATCTCTAAAACTTTCGGTGATGATTTAAAGAAGGTGCTGCCCATTGTGGTGCCGCATGGTTCTGATACTGCTACTTTTGATAACGTTCTTGAGATGCTGGTACTTGCGGGGCGTTCATTGCCGCATGCCATGATGATGATGATCCCTGAAGCCTGGAGCAATCATCAGGCCATGGAACGTTCCAAACGCGCTTTTTATGAATACCATTCCTGCTTGATGGAACCATGGGACGGTCCTGCGGCCATGGCATTTTCCGACGGGCGTTATGTGGGCGGGTTGCTTGACCGTAACGGCTTGCGTCCTTGCCGCTATGTGGTGACCAGCGATGATATCGTTATCATGGCCTCTGAAGCCGGTGTTTTACCGGTGGATGAAAGCAAGGTCATTACAAAGGGACGTTTGCAGCCCGGCAAAATGTTTTTAGTAGATACCTTGGAAGGCCGCATTATCGACGACAAAGAAGTTAAAGAAACCTATGCCAAGCGTCAGCCGTATGAAAAATGGCTTAAAGACAATATCGTTGATATCCGCAATTTGCCTGCACCTAAAAAGGTGCATGGGTTAGATGAATCGAGCCTGCTTGAGCGTCAACGCGCTTTTGGCTACACCATCGAAGATTTAAAGATCATCTTGCAGCCCATGGCCCAGGGTGAAGAAGCCACCGGCTCCATGGGTACAGATACGCCTTTGGCGGTTTTGTCCGAGAAGCCGAAACTTCTTTTTGAATATTTCCAGCAATTATTCGCCCAGGTCACCAATCCGCCCATTGATGCTATCCGTGAGGAGATCATCATGGCTGAGGACATGATGTTAGGGCCTGAGAGCAATTTATTGGAAGAAGGCCCGGAGCATGCGCATCGTCTTTGGATCCAGCATCCCGTGATCACCAATGAAGAATTAGAGAAGATCAGGCATATTAATAAAGGCTCTTTGAAGGCAACTACCTTGTCAGCTGTATTTGATAAAAAAGACGGTACGGATGGTATGGAAAAGGCTTTTGGCCATTTATGCGCCGAGGCTGATCGTGCCATTGCTAAAGGTTATAGTATTCTTGTGCTTTCAGACCGTGATCTTTCAGCCAAGAAGGTAGCGCTCCCGTCCCTGATCGCTTGCGCCGGCCTGCATCATCATTTGATCCGCCAGGGTACACGCACCAAGGCCAGCATTGTGGTTGAAACCGGTGAAGCCCGTGAACTGCATCACTTTGCGGTGTTGATCGGCTATGGCGCTAATGCCATTAATCCTTATTTGGCCTTTGAAACCATGGAAGCCATGATCAAGGATCCTAAATTTGAATTACCGGCGAGCTTTAAAGATGTTCAAAAGAATTTTCTTAAGGCCTGCCATAAAGGTTTATACAAGATCATTTCCAAGATGGGGATTTCAACCATCCAGTCTTATTGCGGGGCCCAGATTTTTGAAGCTGTTGGTTTAGGCCAGGAGCTGGTGGATAAATATTTTGCAGCGACCCCGTCGCGTATCGGCGGTATTGATGTTAAGACCGTGGCCCAAGAGGCCTTGATGCGCCATGACAAAGGTTTCCCTGTATGGCCTGCGACAGACAATATGCTGGAAGAAGGCGGGGAATACTATTGGCGTAAAACCGGCGAGTATCATCAATTAAATCCGACGAGCATCGCGCTTTTACAGCACGCCACCCGTTCAGGGAAATTTGAGATTTTTAAGCAATATTCCAGGGCGGTCAACGAGCAAAGCCAGAAAACGGCGAATATCCGCGGGCTTTTGAAATTTAAGACCGGGCGTCCGGTTCCCATTGAAGAAGTGGAGCCTGTCTCGGAAATCGTTAAGCGTTTTGCCACTGGCGCCATGAGTTATGGTTCCATCTCGAAGGAAGCGCATGAGACCTTGGCCATTGCCATGAACCGTTTAGGCGGTTTTTCAAACACCGGCGAGGGCGGTGAAGATGCCGTGCGTTTTAAAAAGGACGCTAACGGCGATTGGCGCCGCAGCCGCATCAAACAAGTGGCCCAGGGACGCTTTGGTGTGACCATTGATTACCTGGTCAACGCTGATCAATTGCAGATCAAGATGGCCCAGGGAGCCAAGCCTGGTGAAGGCGGCCAGCTTCCCGGTCATAAAGTTTCCAAAGAAATTGCTTATACCCGTCATACGACGCCGGGAGTGGGATTGATTTCTCCACCGCCGCATCATGATATTTATTCCATCGAAGATTTGGCCCAATTGATCCATGACTTGAAAAATTCCAATCCTCAGGCTATGGTTTCCGTCAAATTGGTTTCTGAAGTGGGTGTGGGCACTATTGCTGCAGGGGTGGCTAAGGGGAAATCAGACCATTTGCTGATCTCCGGTTATGAAGGCGGCACCGGTGCATCGCCGCAAACCTCCATTAAGCATGCAGGCCTGCCCATGGAATTAGGGATTGCTGAAACCCAGCAAGTGCTGGTCATGAACGATTTGCGCGGACGCATTCGTGTGCAGACCGACGGGCAATTAAAGACCGGGCGCGATGTGGCCATTGCTGCCATGCTGGGTGCCGATGAATTTGGTTTTTCAACTACGGCCTTGGTGACGGTGGGATGCATTTTGCTGCGCAAATGCCATCTGAACACCTGCTCCGTAGGTGTTGCCACTCAAGATCCGGCCTTGCGTCAGAAATTTGACGGAAAGCCTGAATATGTGGTGAATTTCTTTACCTTTATCGCCGAGGAAGTGCGCGAGATCATGGCTTCCCTGGGGTTCAGGAAATTTGAAGATATGGTTGGCCGTGTGGACATGCTGGATACCAAGGACACCATTGATCATTGGAAAGCCAAGGGTGTGGATTTAACCAATATCCTGCATCGGCCGGATGTGCCTAAGGGTGTTGCTATCCGTCACTCCAGTACCCAAGACCATGAGCTTAATAAGGCTTTGGATAATACCTTGATTGCGCAGGCTAAGAAATCTTTGGAAGAATTGGTCCCGGTGAAGATTGAATCGAAGATTCGCAATGTCAACCGTACCGTCGGCACCATGCTTTCCAGCGAGGTGGCGCGCAAGTACGGGTTTGCGGGATTGCCGGATGATACCATCCAAATTAAATTTAAAGGTGCTGCAGGCCAGAGCTTTGGTGCATTCCTGGCCCATGGGATAACCATGACGCTCGAAGGTGAAGGCAATGATTATGTGGGTAAAGGTCTTTCAGGCGGCCGCATTATCATTCACCCTGCACGTGAGGCTAAGTATGTTCCTGAGCATAATATGATTGCAGGCAACGTGATTTTATATGGCGCCATCAAAGGTGAGGCTTTCTTCCGCGGCCTTGCTGGTGAACGTTTTGCCGTGCGTAATTCCGGTGCTTTTACCGTCGTGGAAGGTGTGGGGGATCACGGCTGCGAATACATGACCGGCGGCAGGGTTGTTGTCTTAGGACCTACAGGCAGGAATTTTGCTGCAGGGATGTCAGGTGGTATTGCCTATGTTTGGGACCCTGAAGAGCAATTGTCTAAAAATTGCAATCCCGGCATGGTGGAACTTTTTCCTGTGAAAGAAGAAAAAGACATCGTGGTCCTTAAAGACCTGATTGAGAAACATTTTAAATTCACGCAATCGACGGTGGCCCAGGACATCTTAAAGAATTGGAATAAGTCCTTGGCTCAATTCGTCAAGGTTTACCCGAAGGATTATCGCCGGGTTTTAGAAGAAGCAGAATTAATTAAGAATTCGAATGATACAACCACACATTCGGCAACTACCGGATCGCCGAGCAAGAAATAGGGAATTTTAAAATGGGTGATATTAAAGGCTTCATGAAATATGACCGGCAGGAGTATAAGAAGGAAGAAATCACGCGCCGTGTTAAAAATTTCAAGGAATTCACGCATCTTCCCGCTGATAAGGAATTAAAGAACCAGGGCGCTCGCTGCATGGATTGCGGCGTTCCGTTTTGTCAAAACGGCTGTCCTATCGGCAATATCATCCCTGATTGGAATGATTTGGTCTACCGTGACCGCTGGGAAGAGGCGATCGAACGTTTGCATAAGACCAATAATTTCCCGGAATTTACCGGCCGTGTTTGTCCCGCACCGTGCGAGAATGCCTGCGTCTTAGGGATAAATGCTCCGGCAGTGACTATTAAGAATATCGAGTTATCTATTATTGAACACGCCTATGATAAGGGTTTGATCAAAGCCCAAAAGCCTAAACATCGCACCGGCATGAAGGTGGCTGTTATTGGTTCCGGACCTGCGGGTTTGGCTTGCGCGGATGAGCTTAACAAGAAGGGGCATAAGGTCACGGTTTATGAGAAGAATGAGGTTTTAGGCGGACTTTTGACATTGGGTATTCCTGATTTTAAATTGGAAAAATGGGTGGTTGCCCGCCGTGTTGACCGCATGGCCGAAGAAGGGGTTGTATTTAAGACCAATGCCAACGTGGGCGTGAACATCAGCGTCCGTGATTTGCGTGATAAATATGATGCGATTGTGCTTTGCGGGGGTTCAGAAACCGGCCGTGAATTGCCCGTGCCTGGACGTGAATTAAAAGGTGTTTATCAGGCCATGTATTATTTGCCGCAGCAGAATTTATTGAATAATAAATATCCGACGGATCCTTTTAAACAGCGTTACGCTCAGCATGTTTTGCAAATTCAACCGCCTTCCTCGGAAGATATATCAGCCAAGGGCAAGCACGTGATTGTCTTAGGCGGCGGGGACACGGGTTCAGACTGTGTGGGTACCGCGATCCGTCAAGGGGCTTTAAGTGTGAATCAATTGGAATTGATGCCCCAGCCTCCAGCCAAACGTGCAACAGACAACCCGTGGCCTAACTGGGCTTTTATTTTGCGCACCTCTTCTTCGCATGAAGAAGGATGTACCCGTGATTACAGCATCATGACCAAACGTTTAAGCGGCGAAGGCGGCCAGTTAAAGAAATTGCATGCCGCACGCCTGCAATGGGGCAAGGACCCGTCTACGGGGCAGATGAACATGAGTGAGATCCCCGGCTCTGAATTTGCCATGGATTGTGATTTATTGCTGCTGGCTTTAGGTTTTACCGGCCCTGTGAAAAAAGGAATGATTGAAGAATTAGGTGTGGCCTTGGATCAGAGGGGTAACGTTGTTGCGAATGCTAATAAGATGACCAGTGTGCCGGGTGTATTTACCGCCGGGGACATGACGCGCGGCCAGTCCTTAGTTGTCTGGGCCATCCATGAAGGCCGCACCGCTGCCCAGGGCGTGCATGAATATTTAGCTGTAAGGGCCCAAGCAAAATAGGCCCTCATTTAAGGAGATTTTTATGAAAAAGATGGCGATCATTTTAACCGGATTATTGATCCTCACAGGCTGTCAGCAAGCACAGAACCAACAAGGACAGCAAGAGCCTACCGCTGACCAGCGCAAGGATATTGGCCATAAATTGATTTTGAAAAGTTTAAATGATCTGCAGAACAAAGATCTCAAGTCAACGATCATGGATCTTGAAACATCGATCAAGATCAATCCTAGTGAACCTGAAGCTTACCTGCTCTTAGGTCAAATTCTCCTCAAGCTCCAGGATTATGATCATGCTTCTGATTTCTTAGACATGACTGCCAAGACCTTCCCTGACAACGGCACGGTTTTCTATATGCTCAGTGTAGCTAATAAAATGGCTGGTAAGAAATTGCCGGCAGTATTAGCAGCAAGGCATAGTGTGGAAATTTTCCAAGCGCAGCAAGACAGGGAAAACATGCTTAGATCAGCGGCCTTACTGCAAGAGCTTATCAACACCCCTGATGATAAAACGACACCGTCCAATGGTGCTGGAGCAGTTGCAGCCGGTAACAGCAGTCAAGCTGCCGGGGGTAATGGCAACGGCATGAACATGTCTGTCGGCGACTAAACGTCAAACTAAAATCCACACCATGCTGCTTATTTTCATATCCGCAGCGTTATTCTATTTTTCTTTCCCTGACAGGATCTTTCTGTACGGTTTTGCCCCTTGTATTTTCTTTTTTGCCGTGCCCTTATTATTGGGCATCAAGGACAAGCCCTTTAAGAAACGTTTTGGGTTGATGCTGCTTTGGGGCCTTGCTGCTTATGGGCTCATGGGGCAGGGGCTTTTTGCAATTTCTCCGTCGGGCTATCTGGCTTTTGTGCTGGCATTGACTTTACAAAGCCTCTTCTTTGCCTGCATTACGGGATTTACTCAAAACATTTTGGCCAATCTCATTATCCTTCCTTGTGCCTGGGGCTTAAGCGAAAGCTTACGAAATGAACTGATGGGTGGTTTTAGTTTTGACATCAGCCATGCTTTGTCCTTTTCTCCGTCCATGCTGGGGCTGTATGCGTGGATAGGTGCTTCGGGCATGAGCGTTGTTATCTTTCTCGTTAATACGCTGATCTACGCAGCTCTGATCGATCGAAAGAATTGGATCAGGTTTACCTTAGGCTTAGTTATTATTTTTTTGATCATCGCTGCCGCCGGACCTAAGCATCCTACCCCCGAGGCAAATACAAAAATAGTACGGGTTGCCGTTATTCAAGCTAATATTTCTCCGTTGGATAAGATGGACCTGCGGCTTTTTAATCGCAATGCCGCCAGGCATTTGTTCTTAACCCAGGAAGCTGCCATGACCGCGCATCCTGATCTGGTGATTTGGCCCGAAACTGCTTTTCCCGATGATCTTCTGCAAAGCGATCAATGGCGGCCATTGATTTTTAACCAGGCCAAAGCCATGGATGCGGATATCCTGGTTGGCATAGCACCTATTATCGACGGAAAAGAATATAACAGCGCTTTGCTGATTAATACCCAAGGCCAAATAGGCGGCTTATATAATAAGCATGTGCTTTTGCCTTTTGCAGAGACCATGCCCTTGGAAGTCTTAGGTCTGCATTGGGGCAGGGGATTTCATTTTAGTGCAGGAAATCAAATAGGTTTAATGCATCTAAGCCGTGTGCCGCTTGACTTTGGCGTGGTGATTTGTTCCGAATCCGCTAATCCCCATTTGGTGCATCAATTGCATCAGGCTGGTGCTCAATTTTTGGTAGAGATTTCCAATGATGGATGGTTTAGGGACAAGGCTTCTTATATGCTGCATGCCCAAGGGGCGATCATGCGTGCCGTGGAAAACCGGATGTGGGTGATCCGTGCAGCCAATACAGGTTTTAGTTTTGCGGTTTCCCCTGACGGGGTAATTTATACTGATAGGAATATTAAATTGGGCCACGAAGGCTTTGGTATTTTTGATATAATGCTTAAGTCTAGCTCCGGATAAGCATTTATGGGACTTAATCATTTGGTGAGGTGCATTTGAAAAATTTTTTCCTCTTTGTTTTTTTCGGTCTTATTTTTATTCTTTTGACCCAGCAAGCCCATGCTGCCCCCATGATTTACCGCGTGCAGCAGATGCAGGCCATGAAAAAGCAACAGGCTCAGGAAGCATACCAGGCTGAATACCAGCAATACCAGCAAAACGAACAAAGTTCCCAACCGCAATCCCAACAACTTTCTCCTGCAGAAGCATATCAACAGTCGGTGGATGAACGTAATCAATCCATTGCCCAGGCCATTGTAAAGGCTAATGGTCAATCAGTGTCCGTTGCAGCAACCGGCAGTGTTCCTTCTTCCGGCGGACAAGAGTCACCATCAGGGGTAATGCCGCAGGGATTCAGTAATTCTTCTCAAGGCGCGGGTGACACCGTAGATTTGACCGAGGTCTGGAAGAAATTGGATAATAAATCCG
>Ga0364867_10538_pt1 | contig 18975 bp, 14 predicted proteins | sample ExccelAu500001D4_3_FD_206915 | JGI IMG/M metagenome (GOLD analysis project Ga0364867, IMG submission 206915) | Enriched cells from Trout Bog Lake Hypolimnion, Wisconsin, USA - BchlTB.Aug13.5000.01.D4 | ecosystem: Environmental > Aquatic > Freshwater > Lake > Hypolimnion/Profundal zone | place...
AACTGAACCCGTATTTAAACTTATAGTTAAGTTATTTCAATTAAACACAGCTATTTATACATAAAACAGCCAGGTTAAGGAATCATTAACGATTCATCTAATTATAATTATTCATACTGTATACCTTGTTATAAATCTATTTATTATATCTCTCTAGTCATTCTTACTATGCCTGAAAGTTAAATCTGACTATTGCCCGGGCATTACCCAGAAAATACTTTTGCCCACGTTACAAAGAAATCAGAATGAAACATAAAATCTGCATTTTAATAGCTTTACCGTTATTATTTTTTTCAAATTGTTTTGCTGCAATTATAAAAGGAAAAATTATGGACGCCCAAACCGGCGAAGGTATTGCCGGGGCAACAGTTTCAATTAAGGAAACAGGAAAATTTGTAATCAGTGGTTTAGATGGCTCTTATACACTGAAGAATATTGCAACAGGTAATTACACAGTTATTGTTTCTATACTTTCCTTCCATAATTATACTCTAAAAGAAATCATCAGCAATAATTCTTCACAACTCACACTGGATATATTTTTAAAACCTGAATCGAGAATTTTACAGGAAGTTACGGTGGTTGGCAGAAATACAGGTGCTACAGATTTTGGAGCCAGGCAATTGGAAAAAATTTCTGATAATGTTTTGAACATTTTATCTGGTCATCAGATTCAGATGATGCCCGATATAACAGTTGCTAATATACTTAGAAGGATGCCAGGTATTATTGTGGACAGAGGTTCAAATGGTGAAGGCAGATATCCGGTTATCAGGGGTATGGATAAACGTTACAATTATACCCTGATTAACGGAATTAAAATACCTAGTCCGGATGACAAAAACAGGTATGTACCGATGGATCTTTTCCCTTCAGAAATGTTACAAAGACTGGAAGTAATCAAATCACTCACTCCGGATATGGAGGGGGATGCAATTGGTGGCGTAATGAACCTGGTTTTAAAAGATGCTCCATCACATAAAATGGTTAATATTCAGGCAGGACTGGGTTATGCGCAACTATTATTAAATCAACCTTTTACAAATTATAGTCATGATGCAGTGAACCCTAAATCGCCGGGGGAAATTTATGGGGCAAATTATATACCTGCTTACAGCAATTTTTCTACTGCCAACCTGGTATTTACCAACAACCACCCGCTCCCGGATGTTCAATTGGGGTTTACGCTCGGAAATCGTTTTATGAAACAGAAACTGGGCATCATCCTAAGTGGTTCCTTTCAAAGTACAAACCGGATCAGTAAAGATTTATTTTTTTCAATGAGCCCTCAACCTGATCCTGTTCTGAATGGAACCCAGCCAGAAATAACAGATGAACAAATAAGGAATTATTCAACACATGAAGACCGTTTTGGCCTTCATGCAAAGATGGACTTTATCGTAAATAAAAATAACCATATCAGTCTTTATGCTGTTTTTATGCAACTGAATTCCTTTGAATCAAGATTAATTACAGACTCGTCTTCAACAAACAGAAGTGCACCAGGGCTGGGTTTGGTATCTTACCAGTCAAGGTCCAAAACAAATTTTCAATCCGTTTTTAATACCAGTTTACAGGGGCAGCATACCATCAGTAAAAGTATATTAACAGACTGGTCCGTGGTATATGCAAAAGCGGGCCAAAAAAACCCAGACAGAGCTGAATTAACTACTCAGCAAATATTTGTCTGGAATCCGGTTTCAAATACGGCAGTTCCGGAAACTGTTCCTCTTTTAGGAGGGTTACAGAGAATATGGCAGCATAATAATGACCAGGATATATCCGGCTTTCTCAATATACATTACAGGTTCAAAAAAAAGGAACAAAAATTTGATATAGGGGCTGGAGCCATGGTCAGGCATAAAGACCGAACCAATTACTACAATCAATACGATTTTGATTATATCAACGGAACAGCATTCACTAATATAGAAAATGCTCCTTTTACCATTAATAATGCAGGTACGCCGCAAAGCCTGAATTCGTATAATTCCACAGAAAATATTCTTGCTGGATATGGCGAAATACGGTGGATTCCTAATAATAAATGGAATATCCTTGCAGGTATCAGATTTGAAAATACAAACCAGTCTTATGACCAATACCAGGTTCCCCCCAGTACCTTTGCCAAAACAGGAACAGTAACTTATACAGACCCGCTGCCCAGCTTTCAGGTGAAGTATAAAACCGGAGAAAAATCATTCCTTCATTTAGCTTATTTCAGTTCTATCAGCAGGCCGGGTTTCTTCGAAATTGTACCCTATGTATTTCCGGGAGAGTATTATACTGAAGTGGGAAATTATCAACTGAAACATGTTACTGCAGAAAATCTGGATCTGAGGTATGAATTATTCCCGGGTGGATCCAACCAATTATTATTGGGTACATTTTATAAAAGAATTGAAAATCCTATTGAATATGTTTACGAAAGGCCGGCAACAAGCCAAAGCGTTATTCAACCGCAAAATGTAGGTACTGCAACAAATTTTGGTGCTGAATTCGTATATATTCATTACTTCCATAAGATTGGGATTTCAGCCAATTATACTTACACCCATTCAAATATTCCTACCAGTTATAAATACTATTATAAGTCATCCTATGGAAATGACACTGTAACCTACTTTACCAAAAACCGGCCGCTTCAGGGCCAGGCAGCACATATAGGTAATCTTTCCTTGTTGTATAAAGACCCTAAAAGTGGTTTGGAATTGCAGTTGGCAACTATTTATACAGGAAACCATATTGTTTACTTATCTCAATATGGCGCACCGGAAGGAAGCCTGGATTACTGGCAAAGGGGAACAGTTATTGTTGATTTTTCAGGAGAAAAAAAATTAGGGAAGCATTTTGCAGTATATGTTAAACTTAACAATCTGCTGAATACTCCAGACATAATAGAAATGCATTATTCTCCAACTGTTTACCAGCAAAATATATGGCCGGATGCTTCAAAAAGAAATGACAGGATACTGGTAGAAAAAAAATATTTCGGTCAGGTTTATCTCGCAGGAATCAGATACCATTTATAAAATAAAAAACTAAAAATCAACTTAAAATGAAAATGCTCACAAAAATCAAATTTGCCTTAATAGCAGGATTATTCCTGTTTCAGGCATGTAAAAAATCAGATACGGTTTCAGTATCAACGCCGCAAATTCAGATTGGCCAAACTGTTAGTTCTGCAACCTGTTTATCAGGTTCTATTAAAGGAACTATGTTATCTGGTCAGACTTATAATATCTGCGGAGATGTTACGGTAAATGCAGGAGATACTTTATTATTACAATCCGGTGTTACCGTAAAAGTGAACGGTAAATATAATTTTATTGTAAAAGGTACTTTTATTTCTTTAGGTACACAGTCCCAGCCCAATTACATAACAACCGGTACAACAAAACAGGATAGTCCGTTTCCTTCTATTGCGGCTGCATTGGCAGGTGACCCTGCTTTCCAGGGAGGATGGTATGGTATTAGCTGTGACACCACCTGTGCTTTATTTGTAATGAAATGGACACATGTGGAATTTGCAGGTGCAACATTTGCAGCGGCTCCGGTTTCCGGGCTTACTGCCAATACTGCTTCCTATGAAATATTTTTCCAAAACCCAAAAGGAGTTTTCGTAATGGAAGACAGCTGGATTTATGGATCAAGTGATGATGCAGTTCATATAACTGATGGTAAAATAAGTGTAATGCGCAATACATTCGAAAAAACCGGAAGCAATACAGGGGAGTCATTGAATGTGAAAAGTGGTACAGTTGGAGATATCGCTTATAATTTATTTATAGGTAGTGCAACTAATGGTACAAAAATATCCAATGCAGGAGCAACTGCTATTCAGTGTAATGTTCATTGCTATAATAACACTTATATTGATTGTGGTTACCGTCAGTCAACTTGGGCTGGTCATGGTGGTTCTATTAACCTGGAAAAGCAGGCTAAAGCATTCATTTATAATAACCTGATAGTAAACTGCCGGGTCGGTCTCCGTATAGTAAATACAGCGGATACTTCCAACAGCAACTATGGAAATTCTTATTTTTATGGAGATTCATTAACTGTTGCAAATCAATTCTACTCTGTAGGTGATGTTACACATCCTCAAACAACTGATATTCCTTCACCAGGCAGTTACCTTCCAAGTGGTTACAAACTGGGTGCCGCATATAGTGGTGCAACAGTTGTAAGTACAGGTAACCCGCTTTTCAAAAATTTTACATTGCCTAATTACCAATATCAGCAGTATAACTATGCCAGTGGCAATGATTTTCATTTAACCTCAACATCACCTGTCATTGCAAAAGCCAATGCTGCTTTCTCACCGCTGGCAGTAGTGCCGGTAGATGCTACATTCGGAGCAACTCAAATTACAATGCCAGGCAATGATATTGGCTGTTACCAGTCTAATGGTACAGGCAACCTTCATTAATTATTAAATTAAAGAAATAAAAAGGGTTAGCCGACTAACCCTTTTTATTTAAAATGAATATCATGAAACTATTTAAAAAAATAGCTTATCTCTCAATCAGTTGCCTGATTGTCTTACTTGCATTCGCTTTTACAGTAAAAAAAGGAAAAACGGAAGATTATAAGGGTGCTTTAAATTTTTTAATTATTAGTGACTGGGGGTGGAATGGTTTTAAATCTCAGCAGGAAGTGGCCGACCAGATGGCTGCATATGCTGAAAAAACAGAACCTAAATTTATTATTTCCTGCGGGGATAATTTTCAGGTGCAAGGGGTAGCATCTTTCCAGGACCCTTTATGGATCAGTAATTATGAAAATATCTATAAAAACATTTCATTACAGGTAGATTGGTATCCTGTTTTGGGCAATCATGATTATAAAGGTAATACACAGGCTGAAATTGATTACTCAAAAATAAGCAGGCGCTGGAGGCTGGAATCTCATTATTATACATTTGCAAAAAAAATCAATGATTCTGTATCAGCAAGGTTTATCTTTCTGGACACTTCTCCTTTTGTTACAGAATATTACAACAAACCAGGTTTTCCAGATATCATTAAACAGGATACAGCTCAACAATTAATCTGGCTGAAAGAAGTACTTAAAAATTCAAAGGAACAATGGAAACTGGTATTTGGCCATCATCCTATTTATTCAGCCAGCCATGTTCATGGAAACACGATAGAATTAATAGAAAAAATAAAACCCATTCTTAAAAAATATCACGCACAGGTTTATTTCAGCGGGCATGATCATGATCTTCAACACCTTAAAGAACAGAATGAGCCAATTGACTATTTTGTAACAGGTGCCGGTGGAGAGCCGAGGCCAAGCAGCAGTAATAAAATGACTTTATATAGTAACTCAGTTCCTGCATTTTCATCAGTGATATTATTTGGAGATAGTTTACAGGTAAATTTTATTAATTCTAAAGGCGTTAAAATTTATTCTTATAAAAGATCTTATAAGTAATAATAAAAAGTATTTTAATATTAACAAGGGAGGAACAGACTGGTTTACACTAAATGACAGTTAAAGTCATAATATTAATTAGAATAAATATTATATTACAACAGTTTTAATGTGCCATTTATGCAGCCAACTCCCCTTTCCTCCTTTATCAGCCTGAAATTCAGGTACTGGAATTTCGTTTCCATGTTGTTGGTGGTATGGGTACATGCCTATAATTTAAAATATGCTTACCTGCAACCCTGGACGGTGCCCGGTGAACCTCTCACATGTAACAGCTTTATTCAATATTTTATTGCCAACGGACTGGCTCGTTTTGTTATTCCCTTATTGTTTCTCATTTCAGGATATTTATATGCTTTGCAGGACGACAGGCCATACAAACAACGAACCATTAAAAGGTTCCGCACTTTAATACTCCCTTACCTGATCTGGAGTGCATTCGGACTATTGTTCACCTATATTCTGGAATTATTTCCATATACCAAGCAGATGATTGCCGGCTCGCATTTACTGCAAATAAATTCAAATACGCTATTATTACATCAGTACAAATGGAATGAATGGCTGGTTCGCTGGATACTTCTTCCTGTTCCTTACCAGTTATGGTTCCTGCTGGTATTGTTTGTTTATAATGCAGCTTATCCCTGGCTTCTATATTGTGTTACAAGTCCAAAGGCACAGAAAATATTCTTTCCGCTTGCTATACTCTTTTGGTTGATGAACATGGGTACACCATTGGTGGAAGGAGAAGGGCTTCTTTTTTTCTCACTGGGCATATTGATTCAGAAAAAAAAATTAAATTTCCAGTCACCCGGCAAATGGCTGCAACCCATCCCCTGGCTGATAGCATTTTTATGTATCAACAGTTTTAAAACCTGGCTTGCATTTACAGGGCAACCCTATTTAGGTAATTCAATCTATCCTGTTTTACTGTTATTTCACAAAATTGTGGTAGTAAGTGCTTTAATTGCCTGCTGGTTTGGATCTGATAAAATAGTAAAAGCATGTATGCAATATCATGGGTTTCGAAATCTGACCAGCTATGCTTTTATCATTTATGCTCTGCATGTTCCCTTACTATTCTATGTAAATGCCTTACTCTTTCCTTTACTGCAATCCTTTCCCAATTTCCGTCTGCTGCTTTATATGGGATTACCATTTACCATTATTTTATTTTGTATCGGTACCGGTGCATTTATTAAAAAAGTCAGTCCTCGGGCATATGGATTACTTACTGGTGGTAGATAATGGGTAGTATTTATCGGTTATGTTTTGTCTACTGAACATATTGGATAAAAAAATGTGTATACCATCCACCTAAGCTATAAGATAATTTCTTATTGTCCAAACATGCTGAATAACTGCTGATAATCCGGATTATCCGGGTCAATCCTCTTTAATATAGTAACCGGCTGCAAGGCTTTTTCCTTCCTGTGGGTCTGCACATACAAAAGAGCCAGGGCATAATTCAATCCGCTGTCATCCGGACTGATAGCCAACCCTTTTAAGAAAGCAGTTTCTGATTTAGAAAAGTTTCCTTTCTGCTCAGTTAGTATGCCATAATTATAGTATACACGCGGGTTAGCCGTATGCAGTGCTATTGCTTTTTCAAAACTATTGACCGCTTCCTTTTTATTGTTCAGTTCATTATATAACATACCCAGGTTAAAATAGATCCGGTCGTTTTTAGGATCTGTTTTTTTTGCCTCGAGCAAAATATTCAGTGCTTCTGTATTTTTTTGCATGGCATTATATACAGCCGATAAATTCAACCGCACATAATTCAGGGTAGTATCTTTTTTCAATGAACGGATATAAAACTTTTCTGCACCTGTATAATTTTTCTGTTTCAGGTAATAATCGCCAATCATTACATTACCAATGGCAAAATCGGCCTGATAAAACAAATAATGCTCCATTTCCTGCTTTGCATTGCTGAATGCAGGATAAATGGCTGCCGGCACCTGATCATTTGGCAGGTTGCAATAGAGTTCTGCTGCTGCAATCCGTACCGATTTAACCGGATCAGATAATAGATTACCTGCAACATTCAACCATATAGCCGCAGGAAAATTAGCCAGGCTTTTCAGGGCCCTGTAGCGCACCTGTGCATCTTTATCTTGCAGGCATTTTAATAAAGCGCCTGTACTTTTATTATCAGAAAAATTATTTAAATAATGTGCAGCCGTAGCATGGATAATGGATGGAACGGCAGTATCTCCCAGCAGTTTTAATAAATGAGCTTCTGCCTGGTTATCCGTTTTACTGCCCGGAATCAGGTCTTCAGCAAAATGGTATTTACGTGCAGGTCCATACCATTTCACTACGGCATCTGCCGCCCATTTGGCTGTTTGGTTTTTATGGCAGTTGTTACAGGCATTGGGTGTACTGTATTGTACGGATAAATCCGGCCTGGGCACCCGGAAAGTATGGTCGTACCGCAGGTCGTTCCCCATATAAACCTTACCAGGCATATGGCAGTTTTTACATTCCGCCCCTGTGCTGCCCGTCCGGTGAAAAGTATGGGTGGGGGCATCATAAGTTTTAGCATGGCATTGCAGGCAAACCATATTACCGGTGAGTACAATATGGCCGGAATGCGGGTTATGGCAGTTACTGCATTTTACACCCCGGGTAAACATTTTACTTTCGGTAAAAGATGTATAGGTATAGTCTTCATCATTAACCTGGCCATCAGCATAATAATGATCAATAGACGGTATTTCCGGAATCAGGTCCTCCATCAGGTCACCGGAATGTACGGTAGGGTTAAAAGCATTCGTCGAAACAGAAGCCGCCCGCACATGGCAGGGTGCACAGTTATTAATCTGTGCAATCTGTTCCGTACCACTGGCAATTTTAATCAGTGAGCCGGCAATTTTATTACCGGATTTATAATCCGTATTGATATAATCGATATGCGACTTACCGGCACCATGGCAGCTTTCGCAACTAACATTAATCTCATTAAATGTGGTATGATAAGTGTCTGTTTCCGGGTTATAGTTTTTTTGCAGGTTGGTACTATGGCAGGAAGCGCACATGGTATTCCAGTTTTGACCATTGCCTGTCCAGTGCAGCCAGTCGTTCGGCTGTATAACCTGTCCCGCATACTGGTTAAACCATTTGTGCAGGCGGCTATCCCAACTTAATCGGGTGGCCTGCATTCTTCCCCCCGGAAAATCTACCAGGTATTGTTGCAGGGGAAAATAACCGAAAGTATATTTAACCTGATAATCATGGTTCAGTCCATCTGGCCCCTGGGTATTAATAAAAAATTGGCCGTCTTTTTTAAAAAAGTGACTGGTCACACCATCTGCAGTAAAGCTGCTGTTATTAAAATTACCCAGCACAGCGGAATCAGTTGGGAGGGACATCGCTTTTTGGTGGTCAGACAGCTGCCAGTCTGCATACTCCTTTGCATGGCAGGTTTTACAAGTGGCAGATCCCACATAAGCGGTACTATCTGCTGCTATGGCAGTCTTTTGTTGTTTGGGTGAGCAGTTTTCTATGAGTACAGCACCTGAAAACATCAGAATGAGTAAAGAAAGGATTACCAGTGATTGTTTATTGGGCATTGAATCGGAATACTATTTTAATTGAATAAAGGCGTAAAAATAATAAATAGAGACTGTTTCTAAATTATTAAAAAGTAGAAATTTGGATTACAGTATTCTATTATTATGTTGAAAGGGGAATTTTCATCTTCTAATTTTTACTTATTTATTAAGATTTTCAATTCCAAATACATAATTTAATATATTTACTACTTTTATTAAGCATTCGTTAAATATATTTTCCTTATATGGTTACCAAAAAGTATTTAATATCCGGATTAATTATATTATTAACAGGTAGTTCTTTTTTAGTGATGCAAAATATAGAGCGATTATATGCTAGAATATTGTCAAGGCAAGTGCAGGATGGTAAATCCATAACATTACAATCAGAAATATTTTATCAAGAAAATGGCGATTTGGTAACTCATTTTATTTCACCAAAAGAATACATAATTATCAGTAATAAATTAGGCGAAATTAAATTGTATGACCCTGTAAATAATACAGTTTTTACCAAACAAAACAATCTTTTCAGCAGTCAAACTTCACAGATTTATTATTTCCTTTCTGGAAAGTCCAGCGATATGGGGTTGAATGAACTTGGCTTTATTCCTGTGAAAACTTACCCTGAAAATAATTTGATTGTTTCCGAATGGAAGCGTAAAACCAGTGATCCGAAATCTGAAGTTCAAAAAATAAAATTGGTTCATCAACTACAAAATCCAATTTATATGGATTACCGTGATAAGAATAATAAAATAATAAGAAAAGTGTATTATTATGGGTATAGGAAATTGTACCAATATAGTTTTCCTTCAACAACAACTGAAATCATTTATAATAGTACAACTGATTCCGCAGTGACTAAAACAATTTATAATGATTTTAGAATAAATTCAGATGCAGCAAACAATTATTTTGGATTTAAAATACCATCTACGGCACATAAAATTAACGAGTAATGATTGTGAAACAATTAATCATATTTTTATTTTCATTTTTACTAATTTGTTCCTGTTTTTCACAGGATTACAAAGAAGAGCTTGAATTTGTAAAACAAAAACAATTATATGCACCAAATGAGTTTAGATATTACAAAAGGGCTGGTAATGATGCTTCATTAATGAAATCTAACCATAAATATTTTTTATCATATTTTAATCCATTAAGCATAGCCTTAAAATCATCAATGTATGTTTACCAAAATGTAATTTCTCCGCAATTATCAAAATCCTGTCCCTATGGAATTACTTGTTCAAACTTTAGTAAACAGGCAATTGAAGAGTTTGGTATCGTAAAAGGTGTATTTATAAGTGCAGACCGTTTAATGCGTTGTAATCGAATTGCTTTGCTGGATATTAATCAATTGGACATAGATGAAAAAACGGGGACTATCATAGACCCAGTAAAACGGTATTAATGATTAAGAAATTTTTTTTTATTTTTATTTTTTATCTTTTTTGGGTGAGTAGTTCAAATGGGCAGTTTTTTTCGTTCAGTAAAGAAATAAAATTTGTTAAATATTTACAGGATAATGAACAGTTTGATCTGGCAAATGCTGTACTGAATAACATTGATTCCTTATATTTAAATACCTCACAGAAAGACAGCCTTTTTTTTGAAAAAGGTTGGTTTGCATATGTTCAAAAAAGAATTGATACAGCCATTTATTATTTACAGAAGGTTTCTATATCCGATAGCAGGTTTCTGAAATCCTCATTTTTTGCTCAATACTGCAATGCATATTTAAAACAATATGAGGAAAGTGAAATTGGATTTAAAAAAATACCAGTACAAGACTCACTTGAAATAGAGTTGAAGTCTTTTGAACTGGCGGGATTGGCTTTACTTCAAAAAAATGAGCACATTTATAAAGATTATCAAAAGTATTTTCGTTATAAACATTATATGTTAGTGAACGAAGAATTAGCATTTGATAAATATAATAATGAGAGAATGGCTTTAAAATTCCGTTCACCTGTAGTTGCAGGAATATTAAGTGCCGTGATTCCAGGTTTGGGTAAAGTATATGCTGGAAAAAAGAAGCAAGGGCTGGGTGCCTTTTTTCCGGTACTCTCTTCTGCTTTGTTAACTTGGGAAGCATATAATCGGGGAGGGTTAAAAGATGCCAGGTTTTGGATATTCGGAACAATTTTTACTACATTTTATATTGGTAATATATGGGGCAGTATTTCTGCTGTTTCAATTAAAAATCAGGAGATTAACAGAAGCTATGAAAATAAAATTTTATTTAACATGCATATTCCTCTCCGTAATTTTTTTAACTAATCTGAGAGGGCAAGACTGGATTAATACGGCCAAAGGAAAGGAGAAGGAAGGAAAATATCAAGAAGCAGCAATCCTATATGAAAGAGTATTATTTCTTAATACTGACAGCTCTAATTTTGTAAATATTGCTATAACGGGTGAAATACATTGTCTTAAGAAGGAAAAAAAGTTTCCTGAAGTCATTAATTTTATCAAAAAGAACCTGCAATTGGTTTCTTCAGATAGTGTTAAATATCGTGTATATGAACAATGGATTACCTGTGCGTACTTGTCTGAACAATTAAATGAAGCATTATCTATTATCGAGCAGTCTCAGCTGTTATTTCCCCAGTATTGTAATAAACAATGGTTGACCTATTTTAAGATTTTGTGTTTAAATGAGTTGAATGATTGGTCAGCAGCTAGGGATATTTATAAAAGTTGGCTTTTGGGCTATGGTATGGATACTACCCTGGCCGATATTTACAATCTGGTCCCTACATTAAAAAGTGAGGATAAGGCATCCTGGTTATCTACATTTATTCCCGGAGGCGGACAACTTTACGCAGGTAAGCCTATAGAAGCACTCACCTCATTTTTTATTCAGGGATTAGGAATATATTATGGAATTAAATGTGTAGAAACGCAATATTATTTATCTGCGTGGCTTGTTGGAGCAGGTGTTTTTGGAAGTTTCCATTTTGGAGGTGTAAGAAGATCTGTTGAGCTTGTTAAAGAATACAATAGGAAAAAGACAATTGCATTTAATGAAATTCTGCGGGAAAAAATTACTGGGCAGCTTCAAAGTCATTTGTGAGTACTTTAAATAAGAAAGCCTGGCAATTAACCGGGCTTTCTTATTTAATTATATTAAAGATTACCACATAAAAAACTTAGGATTATCAACATATTTACTAATATCACCTGCATTGATCGCTAATACTATCAGATCTACAAATGGAACAATACCGCCAATACCGCCACAGGTTAAAATATAGCCTATCCATGTAAATGTTTTTGTTCCAAGATAAGCTCTGTGTATTCCTAATCCTCCTAAAAAAACATCAAGAATGATAGCAACAGCGGCACTTTTATCGCTATCGTATTTTTTCGAATAAATAGCAGCATTGGAAGTTTGTGTTGCTTTGTTTTCAAATAGATTCAAATTGGAATTTAGTTGTAAAACATCTGATGAAATGTCTGTACTGTTTGCAAACAATGACTCAATTTGATCGTCGTTTACAGCATAGCTGCTTACCCCGGATACAGTATTGAAAGTTGCTGCTTTACTTCCTATTACTGCAATAAAACAAAGTACATTTAGTAGAAATAAGATTTTTTTCATTGTGTATTTATTTTTAAAATTAAAGATATGATAATTGATTAAATAAAACAATAATGAAGCATTTTTTCTTATTATAATATAATAAGTATAAACCATTATTGAATTGAGTAAATATTTTGTTTTTTTGTGCCCTCAACATAGAATTTGAATATCTATACAAAATAATAGAGAAAATGATATTTGTCATATAATGTATGGTTAAAATTAGATATAAACAAGCTGTGAAAATGCAAATTTTCAAAATTTTTCGATAAAGGTCAAGCAGCCAAACTAGCCTTGCATTAAATGCAAAAAAATCACTACGCTTTTTACTTTAATAGTTGTATAAGCATGTATAACATTAACTGATAGTAAAAATATCAATACTGAAAATATTATTATTTGCTATTTTCGTAACAAGGCAAGGTAATTTTAGGAAATGTTGTGTTTAAGCGACAAAAATAAATATTGTTTCCCTTATAAAATCCTTAAAGTAATTCATCTCAAATAGCAAATGATGGTGAAATCAACGAACCCTATCCAGCCCCTGAGCTCCTTCTGACCATGTTCGGGTCAACCCCACCAATTGGTGGGGTTGACCCGAACATGGTCAGAACCAGGTACGAAGCCGGTATAAGTTAATGCCCCAATTAATGACAAAATGAATATTACTTTTTTGCATTTTACCTGATTTAATCTGGCCATAATCTGTAATTAAATAAATATTGCTAAAAAATTATTGCTATTAAGAAAATTAGTTTAATTTAGTTATACTAAAGATTAAACATTTAACCTTTAGTACTTTTTAATTCTTATCATTTTTTTCCTGTAACCTCAACCAATCATCTTATTAGCGGTGGTTTAATAAACTGCTGCTTTCTCAGGGCCTGACTGTACCAGCATGATACTATCATGTTAACTGCTTCATGCCATTTTAATACCCTAACAAGTATTAACCCTTAAAACAGGATCCCCGCTTTAGCGGGGATTTATTTTACTATTGAATAGCCTGATAGAAAAAATAATTACATTACATTGCTCAAATAATTAAAGCATGAAAAAAACATTCTACTTATCAGCAATGGCAGTATTACTGCTTGTGGCCTGTGGCCCGGGTAAAAAGCTGCAAAATGCCAATTCGCAAATAGTGGCATTGAACACACAAGTTGCCAGCCTCAATACCCAGATAACTACCCAGAACAGTAAGTTATCAGAAAACGATCAGCAAATCAAAAAGCTGCAGGCTGAAAATCAGCAATTGTCTAAAGACGCAGAAGCCTGTAATACCGTTAAAGAAGCCATCAAACAAAGGATGGATAACCTGAACAAATCCCTGGAAGCGCATGGCACTTCAATGGAAGCCATCAGGCAGAAAGCGGAATCTGCATTAGCTTACCTGAACGATGCAGGTTTTAAAATAACTTATCAATACGGATTAATCCATATTAATATGCCGGACCAGTCCATGTTTAGCAGTGGCAGCACTAAATTGAATGAAAAAGGCAGACAGGCTATTTCTGTAGTGGCAGATGTTTTAAATGAATATTCCGGAATTAAAGCAATAGTAATTGGCTATGCAGATACAGTAAAAGTGCACGGAAAAGGTGCCATTAAAGACAACTGGTCATTAAGTACGGAAAGGGCTAATACTATTGTAAGGTTAATGATCCGGACTTATAAAGTAGATCCTAAAAAACTGACAGCAGCTGGTAAAAGTAAATACAGCCCGATAGCAGATAATTCCACTGAAGAAGGAAAAGCATTGAACCGGAGGACGGAGATTATCCTGGACCCTGAATTTCACAGAATCTGGGAATTAACTGAACCTAAACCTTAACCCTTCCGTTTTCAGCAAACACTATTAAAAATACAATTATGAAACATATTGCTTTTATAAAGTTTTCAATGCATCAGATGCTGATATTGCTATGCCTTGCCTTGCTGTTGCCTTTGGCAGATCTTTCCGCCCAGGGGAAAAAAGGGGGAGAAAACCGTGGGGGTGGACAAAGACAACCAGCAGCTCAAGCTCGTCCTTCTGGCGGTGGTGCATCCAACCGGCCTTCCGGTGTTAGTAACAATAACAACCGGCCTTCACCCGGAAACAAGCAACCTGCAGTCAATAATTCCGGCAACAGAAATAATAATATCAATAATTCCGGTAACAGGAATAATAATAATGGAAATAAGAATATCAATTCCGGAAATAAAAACGTAAACATCAATAACAGCCACAATAACAATAATATCAATGTAAATATCAATAACAGCCACAATACGGTGGTAAGGCGTAATCCCTATCATCCGTATACCCGCCCTCCCTACGTTTATGGAGGACGCAGGTATTACAGTTACCATCCCTATTATTACCATCCTTACCACCCTTATTACTGGGGACCGGTTTGGCATCCATGGGGATTTTTTGTAGCTGCACTGGCAACTACTGCGATTATTATCTCTATAGAAAACCAGCAATACCATTACGACCAGGGGGTCTATTATATGCAGACAAGTAATGGCTATACTGTTGTGCCGGCACCTATTGGGGCTACGATTACCACCCTTCCGCCACAAACACAGACCGTGGTGGTAAATCAAACCACCAATAACTATTATTATGGCGGTACTTATTATGAAAAATCCGGAACAGGTTATACCGTAGTTCCTCCAACAGCAGGTACTATTGTTGAAAACTTACCGGAAGGCGGGAAGGAAGTTACTGTAGGCGGGCAGAAATATGTGCAGGTAGGTGAAACCTATTATCAGCCCATCCAGAAAGACGGAAAAAACATGTACGAAGTAACTGAAGTGGAAGATGATGATAATTAAGAAAAAGTATTGAATCCTGCAGTACAGTTACGATTTTGGATATTAAATTAAACTGTACTTGCAGGAACAAAATATTCTGTCTATATTGAAATAGATATTAATTCAATCTTCGTCAACAAAAGATTAAAAAGTACCGGCTGCCATTTCTATGGCAGCTTTAAATTGAAAGTATTAATCTCCTATAAAACCGAAGGTCTGTCTGAATAAGACAGGCTTTTTGTTTTTACTTTTTAAGCAATCCGTCATCCTGTAACTGCTTAACCGTTAATTCAGTATATTTTTTACTGGATTTTTCAATGTCTTCCGGATTTTTGGCTTTAATATGAACTGACCAGATCATAGCTCCAGTCTTCATGTCAAATAAATTGGACTCCATGTAATAGGTCTTATCCTCTGTATAATAACCCGATGAGGAATATAAATCCCAGGCAGACCCGTAATAATTATAAAAGCCGCCATACCCCCCATAATATCCTCCATAGGATCCATAATAAGATGGATAGGCACCACCATATACGCCAAAGCCTACTGTTGGGGAATTACTGCCCGAAACATATTTGGTTTCAGATTTCTGATCCACTATTGCTGTAGTTAATATGGCATCTGCCCCAGATTTCCTGATAATATCCAGAAAGATTTCACGGGGAGGTTTTTGCCCAACAATCTGCGGAATCTTATCCAGGCTTTTAATGGCTTTATACCCATGGGCTTCAGCAGCTGCGGCCAATTGTCCTTCCAGTTCAACCCTGGCTTCCAGTTTATTACTGATCACTGCAATAAAAATAGTTTTATACGTTCCTCTGGTTTGGGCAGAATCAAGGTAATGCCGGTTTGTCCATGCACTGGTAGTTTTCATGGATGGTTTACAGGCAAATATTGCAATTGCCAGAATCATTACTACTGAGATTTTTTTTATCATTATATGTTACTTTTAAACTTTAAATCAGCTCCGTTTAATTAAATAGCTAAGCTAACCTCTCCTCCCTCCCATTCTGTTACCTGAAGATGCAGGCCTGGCTGACGGCCTTGACTGTGGAGCCGGACGGTTAAAGTTTTGTTGCCTGTTATTACCACGGTCTCTGTTCCATGAATCTTTGTTCAGCTGATCCAGTTTGGGTTTATTATCTGGTGTAACAGGTTTCCAGCTTTGATTATCACGTTGGTTCCAGCTATTTTTATTGTCCTTTTGAAAAATGTTTCCTTCCCGGTCAGATAATACATTATTATTTCCTCCGGCAGGCTTTGCAGATGGCCTGTTGTTTTGATTCAAATTTCCGCCAACCTGGCTGTTACCCGGTTTACGGTTAAACGTATTGGTCTGAATGCCATTATTATTGGCACTCTTATAAATATTAGATCGGTTATTCACTTTTACATTATCCCTGCTTCCATTTCCTATATTATTATAGTGTACGGGCCGGTTTACATTAATGGTGGGATGAGTAATGACAACAGGCCTGCCGCCGTGTCCATAATACCCACCGCCATATCCCCAGGGGCGGTAAGGTGGCCTGTAATACGGAGGCCCAAAGAATCCACCGCCATAATAACCCCCGAAACCAATACTCATATGAAACCAGCCTACATTATAGCACATACCGAAACCCATACTCCATCCATACCAGGGATTATAATGAAATCCAAAACCCCAGGTGTAAGGACAAGGCCTGTACCAGGGTCCATACCAGGGATAATAATAATACCCGGTACCATATACAACCGTTGGCCCATATATATAACTGCCGGTATATCCACTGGTATAACCGGAATATACATACTCAGGTGTCTGTTCATATACATATACATACTTGGTATTATAAGCTGCACTGCTGGCCGGGATTTTCTCTACATCAGCAGGCCGCTCATTGGCAACCACATAGGGGCCGGTGGGCAGATCACTGATAAACCAGATGGCATTATCCAATGCATAAAATTTTCCGTTAGCAGCTTTCATCACTGTTTTATCTGCATTTTCTGCCAATAGTAATTGTGTATTAGGTATAGCTGCAAATTTTGGGGCCCCATCAAATTTTACTATACATTTTACTTTGTTCCTTTCAACTTTTGCAGTTTGAGGTATCTGGGCATCAATTTTAGCATCTTCTGCTTCATCCGTTCCGGCAACACTTGCCAATACACCGTCTTTTTCTGAACCTCCGGGAATCTTTGCAAAATCTGCAGGTAACTGATCCGCAGGAATATAGGTCCATGGCCCTTTTAAATTCTTAGCTGCATACCACCTTCCTGAAATCAGGATAAATGATTGCTGGGATTTAATATCTTTAAAAATATCATCCAGGGTATTAGTGGCAAATAACAGCTCAGTACCTGCAATGGGTTTGTAAGCAGGCTCTCCTTCTGTTTGAATCAGCTCTGCAGGAACAGTACTTACAATAATGTCAGTAGGAGTGGTTGGTTTTTCAGCCGGGTTATCTGTTTCTTTCTTTGCGTTCTCTGTTATTTGCTGATCCATTTTTTTGATGGAAGCAGGCAATTGCTTCAGATAGGTATATCCACTGGAAATAGAATCAGAGACATACCATAAACCGGATCCATATAAATAATACCGGCCCTTTTCCTTTACAATCAGAAAGGGGGAATTCACTACTTTTTCCATACCCAGTTTTTCATCTTTCTGTACTTTAGGATCCCCGTCAATTAATATTAAAGTGGATGGTTTATCTGCATAAATAACTAGAGGAGGGTCATTTTTTAAATCCGGATCATTAACCGCCTGTTCCTGTTTTATAGAAGTTAATAATTGATCCAATCCATATTCAAGGTTCCATTTGGGTACTTCTTTCTCTATAATGGCAGCTATTTTTGCCGTTTTATTACTGTCTTCACCCCCACTGAATTTAGCCCTGGAAATTTTTATAGATTCCAGCGCAACAGTTCGTTTATCCTTATCAGTTTCCACTGTAGCTTCAAACCACATTGCACCAAACACAGCATCCGTTTTGCCTTTTGGCAACACAGAAACTGCAGCACGCCCTTTTATTTTATTTTTGAAAAAAGACTCCGGTTGAGGCTGATAAATGGTAATCGTTCCTTCACTTGCTACAATTTTCTTAGGCCATTCATATTGTGAAAAAGCACTGAAGCTGAACAATAATGAAAACAATAAAGAAATAACATTTTTCATAACCCTTTATTTAAATACTAATTCAGTTTATAACCGTTGAAATTATATATTTTCCACTATCTTATAAGAATTATTTTCATTTAATATGCTTGATTTCAATGAATATTAGTTTGCATTTGTAGATTTATGCTTTATTTTAATTTCGGATTTTGCAAACAATAGCAAAGACCCTTTCAAACCAGCATTTCATGCATAACCCTTTTCTCCAAAAACACTGCATTATTTTTTATATGATCCTGGCACAATGGATACTGCCATTGAAACTCTTGTCGCAAAGCAACCTGGATACGATTTATTTTAATAACGGGGAAAAACTGATCGGGGAAATTAAAAAAGCAGATTTGGGTATCCTGACTTTTGATTCTGATGCTTTTGGAATCATGAACATAAAAATGTACAAAATAAAAACC